>Ga0224555_1000662_pt1 | contig 52673 bp, 38 predicted proteins | sample 714S23034metaG_FD_180687 | JGI IMG/M metagenome (GOLD analysis project Ga0224555, IMG submission 180687) | Peat soil microbial communities from Stordalen Mire, Sweden - 717 S2 30-34 | ecosystem: Environmental > Terrestrial > Soil > Wetlands > Peat | place: Sweden: Norrbotten County, Stordalen...
ACCCAAAAATCGTAACTTCTCTCTCATGACCGGTTCCTTCCGCTTGTGGCTCTGGACTGACGTTCCTCAAACAAACTCAGCCTAACCCACGACTCGCGCATCGAGCCGGTCACACCATAATGACTACTTTGTGGTTGACAGATTCCAGGGAACCGGCAAGCAGGGGCGCATCTCGCTTCGCGTTAATCCACCGACGCACTCCGTTCGAGCGCGATTGAAGCTTCAGAGTCGATGGGGCCGCTCTAAATCGAATGACGCCCTTTGGTGGTCTCGATGACCCGATGTCATATTCTGCGTCATACTGCGGATAGGCACCCCACAAGTCGTTTGCAAAGAATAACTTGCGTAATCCGATGCGCTGCCCAGCTGACTAAAGGTCAGCTGGCCTACTATCTTGTTTCTATCCAATAGCTTACGGAAAACAACCGCCAGCCTGGCCCGGAAGCCCGTTGCGAGGCACTTCGGTAAGTCCAATGTTATCAGTTGGCTGCCCCCCAGGGATTCGAACCCCGATATGCTGATCCAGAGTCAGCTGTCCTGCCGTTGAACGAGGGGGCAGTTTTGTGAGGTGAGACGCGTCTGCAAGACCGCTTCTTCATACTATCGGCCTCGTCCGAACCGGTCAATGCACCAACGGGTTACGCTCAGACCGGGTCGGCTCGCCCAGCTCTTCTAGTCCCTGGCGGCTATTCCCTCTTACTCACTCTTCGCGCAAAACCTCGAGCGGCTTCTGCCCCAGAATTCGGAAGCTCGCGATCCATCCCGTGGCCACCGCGAGCACGGCCGTGCCCAGCACCGCCGTCAGCGACCCGCGCACATCGCGCTGGAAGACCACATCCATCCGGTGCAACAGAATCCGCGACAGCACATTCGCGAACAGCGTACCCACTGCGCCCGCGAGCAGTCCCAGCACTACAAACTCCACGCTGAACACCGTCGCGATCCGGTTCCTCGTCGCGCCCAGCGTTTTCAGCACTACCACTTCGCGCACTCGCCGGAAGCGCGTGCTCGCGATGCTCGACGCCAGAATGATCAGCCCCGACAAAATCGAGAACCCCGCCAGAAACCGGATCACCATCGTGATCTGATCCACCACGTCGCTGATCGTCGTCAGAATGTCCGCAATGTTGATGACGGTCACCGTCGGATACGTGGCAAACAGCGCCCGCTCGATCTCCGGAATCGCGCTCGGCCGCGCATGAATATCGCCGTACCAGACCGTCGGCTGATCCGCGAGCAGCGCCCTGGGCAGAATGTACGAGCTCCGCGCAAACGCGTTCTCGCCCATAACCTTATAGATCGCGACCACCTTCACCGGGATCTCCTTCTCCCCGGCAATAAACGTCATCTGCGATCCCACCTTCAGCTTCAGTCGCTTCGCGACGAAATCCATCACCGCCAGATCGCTTCCGCCTTCACCGGTCCACCACTTCCCTTCCATCACTTTCGTTCCCGCCGGCGCAGCATCCGCCCACGACAGCGTCGCCGTCTGCAGCAGGTGCTTCGGATAATCCTTGCCCCGCAACTGATCCGCAGGCGTGCCCTCAATCGACCCAATGCGCGCCGAAACAATCGGAATCGCCTCCAGCCCCCCGATCACGCCAGGCTCTTTTTTCAGCTCCGCCCGGATGCCTGGCAGTTCGTCCGTGCTCATATCGATCAGGAACACATTGGGCGTGTCCGGCTTAAGATCTTCATGTAATGCATTCACAATCGACCGCTGCATCAGGAATACGCTCAGGATCAGCATGACTCCGGTCCCCAGCGCTGCCAACACCGCCGCCGACTGATTTCCCGGCCGATAAAGATTCGCAAGGCCGTGTCGCAATGCGGAATGTAAATGTAACCGTGTCCGTGACAAAAACGCCCGCAGCCCTCGCAGCATTGCTGCGGATAAGCCCAGGATGAACACCAGCAGTGCCGCCAGGCAAATCGCGAACCACTTCCCCACCAGCGCCGAATCCGCCAGCGCCGACGCAATTCCGCCCAGCCCTGCGAGTATCACCACAATCGACGCCTGCTGCAGCTTGTGCTCCTTCAGCCAGCCGATCCAGCCCGCCCCGTTGCCCGACTCCACCATGCGCCGCAGCACCAGGCTCGGCCGTACGTTCCGGACATCGAGCAGCGGCGGCAAACAAAACAGCAGCGTCGTCAGGATCCCTGTTCCCAGCGCGGCCAGCACCGGATTCAACGGCAGCCGAATCTCCGGCCGCAGCGGCAACAGTCTTCCCAGGACCGTCGGAAACGCATACTCCACGCCCAGCCCCAGGACCACGCCAATGAGCGCGCCAAAAACTCCAAGGAACAATGTCTGGATCAAATAGATCCGCAAAATATCCGACGACTTCGCCCCAATCGACTTCATGATCGCCAGAATCTCGATGCGCTGCTGCAGGTGTGCGCGCATGGCCATCGCCACGCCGATCGCGCCCAGCACCATCGCCACCAGGCAGATCAAACTCAGCAACCCGGTCGCGCGATCCACGCCCTGCGTCAGCGCCGGACTCGTCTCGCGAAAATCCGTTACCTGTGCCTCTGGCAGAATCTTCTCGATCTGCGCGCGCACATCGGCCACCTTCAGCTTGTCGCCCAGCGCAAACAGATAGCGCTCCGTCGCGCGGCTTCCCGGCTGCAGCAGCTCGGTCTCCTGCATCGCCTGCCGGGTCATCATCACTCGCGGCCCCAGCCCCACGCCCGCCGTCATGCGATCGGGTTCCTTCACAATCACTGCCGCAATGCGGAACCACCGCCCACCAATCTTCAGCCGATCGCCGATCTTCGCACGCAGCCGCACCAGCAGATTGTCATCCACCACCACCGTGTCGTCGGTCAACGCATCGCGAAGCTGCTGCCCTGTCGACAGCACCACGGTCCCATAGAACGGATACTCGGCTGGATCGACGGCCTTCAGCGTTACGAGCAACGGCACAGGATCGCCCTCAACCATCGCCATCGAAACCGTCTCCGTCACGACCGTCCGCTTCACGCCGAGTCCCGACTGCGGGCTGGCGAGCGCATCCAGTAGCTTCGATTCCGCCGGCGTGGCTTGCCGGAACATCCGCGCCGACAAGTCGGCCGCCATAATGCTCCGCGCCTGCAGCAGCAGCGTCCGCGCAAAGGACGTGCTGAAACCGCGCACGCCGGTCAGCGCCGCTACACCAATCGCAACCGACAGCAGCACGAAGAGAAACTTCGCTTTCCCCGCGCGCAGTTCGCGCCACGCAATCCTCGCCGCCACACCCCACGGCAACGGCTGCTTGTGCCGGACGACCGCAGAATTCTCAAACTGGTTCATCTCTTCGTTCACCGAATTTGCGCCGAAGGCGCGTCCGCCTGGACAGCCTGTCCTGAGCTTGCCGATGGGGCCAGTCCCGCGTCCGCCTGGACGGCCCGTCCCTGCATCACATCGGCCACCACCATCCCGTCCTTCAGCACAATCCGCCGGTTCGCCCGCTCCGCAATCTGCGGATCGTGCGTCACCAGCACCAGCGTCGTCGCGCTCTCCCGCTGCCGCTCGCCCAGCAACTCCAGGACATGCTGCCCGTTCGCCGAATCCAGGTTTCCCGTCGGCTCATCGGCCAGCACAATCGGCGGCTCCATCACAAACGCCCGCGCCAGCGCCACGCGCTGCTGCTCACCACCCGACAACTGCACCGGATAATGATGCAGCCGGTCCTGCAAACCTACCGCCACCAGCAGCGGCTCCGCCTTCTTCCTCGCATCGCCGCGCGCGTTCAGCTCGTACGGCAGCATCACATTCTCCAGCGCCGTCAGCGTCGGAATCAGCTGGTAGGACTGAAACACAAACCCGATCCGCTGCCCCCGCACTTCCGCCAGCTTGTCCTCTTCGAGCTTGCCGATCGCGATGCCATCGAGAATCACTTCGCCTTCTGACGGCGAATCCAGTCCCGCCAGCAGTCCCAGCAGCGTGCTCTTCCCGCTTCCGCTCGCGCCCATGATCGCCGCAAACTGCCCCTTCGGAATCACCAGGTCGATCCCCCGCAGAATCTCCACCACCCGCGCCCCGTTCCGGATCGACTTCTTCAGCCCCTTGACCTCGATCATCCGCTCTCCTCTGCCCTCACTCCATTGTATCGCTATGTAGCATACTGCTATAAGCCTCGATCCGACCCCAACCCCTTGCGTTGCTAGACTACCGGTGTGTCCCGTCGCCGCCTCATTCTGGCCGCAATCCTCTTCGCCCCTCTCATCACCTACGCCGCGTCCTCTCATTCCGTTCCAGTCCCACGCGCCCCGGTCATCGTCTGCTTCGGCGACAGCATCACCGCCGGCTATGGCATCGCGCCCGGCCAGGCCTGGCCCGACGATCTCCAGGCCGACCTCGACCAGCGTGGCTTCCGCTACAAAGTCGTGAACGCCGGCGTCAGCGACAACACCAGCAAAGACGGCGTCAACCGCCTGAAAGACGTCCTCAGCCTCCATCCGGCCATCGTGATTGTCGAATTCGGCGGCAACGATGGCCTGCGCGGCCTGCCCATCGCCGACACGCGCCGCAACCTCGACACCATCGTCTCCACACTGGTCCACTCGGGCAGCAAAGTCATCCTCGCCGGCATCACCCTGCCGCCCAACTACGGCTCCGACTACATCAAGCCCTTCGACGAGACCTACCGCCTCATCGCCTCCAGGTATCACGTCCCGCTGCTGCCCATGCTTTACGCCAACGTGTACACCGTTACCGGCGCCATTCAGCAGGACGGCGTCCACCCTACAGCAAAGGGCGCTCAGCTCCTCACCGAGAACTTCCTCCCCCTGTTACTTCCCCTGCTGCATAAATAGTCGATTCCGTAACGAGCGCTGTACAGCCGCATTGCTGAACCAGCGGAGTACCCGTGACGTGGGCAGGGGCACTCAGATCTCTGTCTGGCACCGAGTGCCCGAAGGGCGTCTGCAGCACCGCAGGTGCTCACGCCAGAACTACAAACGGCTGAAACAGCGTGCCGGCGACTCTGCGTCCAACCGCGACCAGTTCCCGTTGCCCCTCGAAGATCTTCACCAGCGCCGCACTCGAATACTCCGGCAGATTCACCTGCATGCCATTCCGAATCCGCCCTACCGTCCCCTCATCGGCCGTCACTGCCGGCATCTCCGGCAGCAGCGTGCGCGGATGCGGCATGCGCTCCTCCAGCTTCCCCTCCGCCGCCAGCGTTTCCATCTGTTCAACGGTAAGCGCCTGATCCAGCGTGAACCCGCCTGCCGCCGTTCTTCGCAAACTCGCCAGGTGCGCTCCGCATCCCAGCGCCTGTCCCATCGCATGCGCCACGGCCCGCACATAGCCACCTGCTGAGATTCGCATCGAAAATCCCGCCGTGTAGCCCTCGACGCTCTCGATCGCGAACGCCTCCACGGTGATCTTCACCGGCTTCAGTTCCGGAGTCTTCCCTGCGCGCGCCAGCTTGTACGCCGGCTTGCCCTCAATCTTTTTCGCCGAATACGGCGGCGGCATCTGCGATATTTCGCCCATGTACTTCGTCGCCTCCGCGCGAACATTATCCAGCGTCAGCGCAACAGGCCGCACTTCGCCGACCACCTGTCCCTCGGCGTCATACGTATCCGTTGCGAACCCGAATCGGATCGTTCCGGCATAAGCCTTCTCACTTGTGGCAAAGAATTGCGCCAGCCGCGTGAACTTCCCGATCAGTAGCGGCAACACACCGGTGGCCATCGGATCGAGCGTCCCTAAATGCCCCACCGACTGCTCTCCCGTCGCCCGCCGCACCCGGGCTACAACGTCGTGCGACGTCATCCCACCCGGCTTATCCAGAATCAGCAGCCCATTCACTCAACTACGATACCGCGCTCCAGTGCTCACAGCGCCGACGGCGTCCTCTCACGAATCAGCGACAGAAACTCCGCCCGCGTGTTCTGCTTCTGGAACACGCCGAGCATCGCCGAGGTCACTGTCGACGAGTTCTGCTTCTCCACGCCGCGCATCATCATGCACAGATGCCGCGCCTCGATCACCACGCCCACGCCCTGCGGATGGATCGCCTCCTGGATCGCCTCCGCAATCTGCCGCGTCAGCCGCTCCTGCACCTGCAGCCGCCGTGCGTACACCTCCACCAGCCGCGGCGCCTTGCTCAGCCCGATCACCTTGCCGTCCGGAATGTACGCGACGTGCACCTTCCCGAAGAACGGCAGCATGTGATGCTCGCACAATGAGTACATCTCGATGTCCTTCACGATCACCATCTCGTCGTACGCCACATCGAACAGCGCCCCGTGCAGCACTTTGCTCGGGTCTTCACGATAGCCCTTCGTCAGAAACTCCAGAGCCTTCTCGATCCGCTCCGGCGTCTTCGCCAGCCCATCCCTCGATGGATCGGCATCGTACCGCCGAATAATTTCGCGATAGATGTCCTGCGTCGAAACGTGCTCCAGGCCCGTCGTTCCGATAATCTGGGCGTCCAGTTTCTCCCGATCCTCATGCACCGCCGCTCTAGCCATCGTCGATCCCCTAAACTCCAATCCCTAAACTCTAAACTCCGCCCTCACGGAATCGGCTCTTCCCAATACTCAAAGAAGTTGTTCGATGTCTCTTCCACCCGCACCGTCAGCGTGAGCTTCTGCGGCAGCGCTTTCTGAAGCCGCGTCCGGATCTCGATCACCAGATTCTCGGTCGTCGGCACTTGTTCGCGAAAGCACTCCACCGTATTCAGATTCTGATGATCGAACGGCTCCAGCACTTCGCGGTTCACGCAACCGTCCAGTTGCCTAAGGTCGACCACCATTCCCGTGGTCTTGTCGATCTCGCCGCCCACCGTCACTTCCACGGTGTAATTGTGACCGTGGCCGTGCGGATTGGCGCACTTCCCGTATACATTCTGATTCTCAGCCTCGCTCAGCGACTCAGAAATGAGCCGGTGCGAAGCACTCAGCCGATACCGCCGCCCCAGATACGCCCTCACGCGATCGGCCCCACTGTGTTTTGAAGGGGCACAGCATCAGCTGTGCCGTATTCCTCGCTCGTAGAGGCCGGCTTTAGCCGCTGAGGGACGGTTCTTTCGCTGGACATTGAGTAGCGCCTCACAGGACTAGCCGCCGTAATAATCAGCAAACAGATCCGGCATCTCATACACCCGCACCCGATGCAGCCGCGCCTTGCCGGGAATCTTGCCCTCGAGCCTCTTCCACGCCGCCACGGCGATATTCTCGGTCGTCGGAATCGCTGTCTTAAAATCCGGAACTTCGAGGTTCAGATGCCGATGGTCGAACACCGATACCACCTCGCGCTCCATCACGTCCTTAAGCTGTTTCAGATCGACCACAAACCCCGTCACCGGATCGACACCTCCCGCCACCGTCACTTCCAGTGTGTAATTGTGCCCGTGACCGTTACGATTCGCGCATTTCCCGAACACCCGCGCGTTCTCCTCCGCGCTCCACGCCTCGTTCCAGTAGTAGTGCGCCGCCGAAAACTCCGCCTTGCGTGTCAACAAGATCATCTCTGTGCTCTTCACTCGCCATTTGCTCGCGTCTTACTCGCCTTTCGACTCGCTTTCTGACTCGCCGTTCCGCTCGCTTTCACGCTATCGCCTGCAGCCTATCCCCTGTTTCCTCCCCTTCCAGACTACCTGCTTCACCACCGTCACGCGAAACCAGCTCCACCACAGCAGCCACGCGTATAGCGGAATCCCCAGCGGAGCCAGCACGCAATCTCTAAAGGGAAAATTCGATTTCGCCACGCGCCTGTATAGCCCCCAAAGCGCCCGCACCCAAACCAGCACCAACGCCGCCGTCGCCATCGGAGTCCCCAAAACGCCGGGATTTATCCAGGGGTGCGACGTCCGCAGCCACCACAAAAAGCAGGTCAGTGCCGGTACTCCAGCCAGTACCCCCAGCTGCACCAGCTTCATCCCCGCCAGCATCGGAGCATTTCCGAACAGCAGCGCCAGGTTCTTCGTCCACCCCTCCACCATCGCGCCAAAGCTTCGATACATCCGCGCCGTGACAGCCTCCGGCGCATACCGGAACCGCAACCCCAGCTTCTGCCGCTTCACCAGGCTCGCCAGCTCCACATCTTCGAGCACCGCGCCCTTCACCGCCGCGTGCCCACCAATCGTCTCGTACACATCCCGCCGCACCAGCAGAAACTGCCCGTTCGCCGCCGCCACTGGGTTGGCCGGATCGTTCACCCTCGCCGGCGTATACGTCGCCGCCAGATCGCTGAACACCAGCGGCATCAGCGCCCGCTGCGCCAGCCCCCGCACAATCTGCCGCGGCGAGTACGAGAGCATCCCCATCTCATGCCGCTCCGCCTCGATGATCGCAAGGCGCGCCTTCCCCGGCTCGTGGATCGTATCGGCATCCGTAAACAGCAGCCACTTTCCCCGCGACCGCCCCGGGGTCCCCAACGAGCCCGCGGTTGGCTCGGTGGGGTCGTGCTGATACCCCGCCCAGCAAGCGCTCGCCTTCCCCGTCCACCCTTTTTCGAGCTTCGGCGCATCGATCACCGTGACGCCCGCAAACCCAGCCGCAATCTCCCGCGTCCGATCCGTCGACGCGTCGTTAACCACCAGAATCTCCCAGTCAACCCCAAGCTTCCACCCGTCTTCCGCCTGCACCACCAGCGATCGCACACACTCCCCCACACAATCTTCCTCATTGCGCGCGGGAATGATGACGGAAAGCTGCAGCGGCGGGGCGTCCACGGGCTCTGCACCTTATTATAGGAACGTGCTCTGCCGCCATCGTCTCCGGCATTGGCTTTCTGTGCTCTGTGCTCTGAGCTCTGTGCTCTGTACTTCGTGCAACCGCACCTCGCATCCCGCTCAGGTGGGCGAGCGCGCACCCGCTATCACGATTCACGATGGCGCCCAGACCGTCAGCCTTCGCGAATATCAGAACCAGGGCAAAATTGTTGTCCTCAACTTCTGGGCCAGCTGGTGCCCGCCCTGCCTCGAAGAGTTCCCCTCCCTCATCGATCTGCAGCAGCGCATGCCCAACGTCGTCGTCCTCGCCGTCAGCTTCGACACCGACGCCAACGCCTACCGCCAGTACCTCACTGACAACCACATCGCCGGCATCACCACCATCCTCGACCTCTCCCAGCAATCCAATCAGGCCTTCGACACCACCCGCCCGCCGGAGACCTACATCATCGACCGCAAAGGTGTGGTCCGCCGCAAGTTCATCGGCGCTCAGGACTGGACCAACCCCGAGATTATGAACTACCTGCGCAACCTCTAACCCATGGCCGCCACATCGGCAAACCCCACCGCCCGCATCGAGCCCCGCTGGCCCGCCATGCTTGCCCTGCTCGCCATTGGTGGCCTCCGCTTCGCCCTCCCTGAAGCCCTCTCCTGGGGACCCGACTGGCTCCTCCTCGGCATCCTCGCCATCATCGCCATCCCCACCGTCCTCACCCACCGGCGCGGCCTCAACACCCTCAATCGAATCCTCGGCATCGTCACCAGCGCCATCGTCACCCTCGACATGGTCTTCTCCCTCGGCCTGCTCATCGCCGCGCTGCCCAAACATAAAGAATCGCCCGTCGCCCTGCTCCAGTCCGCCGCCGCGCTCTGGATCGCCAACATCCTCGTCTTCGCCTCCTGGTACTGGCGCCTCGACGCCGGCGGTCCTCACCAGCGCGAGCTCCGGGGCGTCCACTCCGACGGAGCCTTCCTCTTTCCCCAAATGACTCTCACTCCGGAAACCCGGCGCGCCATGGGCGAAGACACCTGGTCCCCCGGCTTCGTCGACTACCTCTTCCTCGCCTTCAACACCTCAACCGCCTTCTCCCCCACCGACGTGCCGGTGTTGTCGCGCTGGGCCAAAGTCCTCATGATGATCCAGTCCCTCATTTCCCTGGCCACCGTCGCCCTGCTCGCAGCCCGTGCCGTCAATATCCTCTGAACCCGCACGTCGATCCCCGCTGTCCATCTAACCGAAGGCAATCTGGTGGTTCTCCCAGCCCCCGGCTCCAGGCTCCCAGCTATACTGTTAGCAGTTCCTGCCCGCAGGACATCTCCCTCTCCGCGGCCCCGCCAATGGCCAGGCGCGAGAGAGCGCCGCTAAGAAAAGGCTGTCACCCATCGCATGATTCGCTTCCTGCAAAAAGACACTCGCCTCATCCGCTGGCTCTTCGGCATCATCATCGGCGCCACCTGCGTCACCATGGTCATCTTCCTGGTGCCCGGCATCTTTAACGACACCACGACATCGTCCGACACCTATGCCTCCATCCGCCACGGCGGCTTCTTCGGCCGTTTTCTCCCCGCTGAAGAAACCATCCCCGTTGTCGATGTCCAGCAGGCGATCCGCCGCATGGCGCGCGGCCAGCAGATTCCCGACATGCTCATGCCGATCTACATGCAGCAGGCCGGCCAGAGCGTGATCCAGCAGCACATTCTGATCGAAGAGGCGCGCAGCCTCGGCATCACGGCCTCCGATGATGACGTCCGGCGTTTCCTGCACACCGGCCAGCTCGGCCAGATCCTGTTCCCTGACGGTCAGTACATCGGCGATGCCCGCTACGCTGAGCTGATCTCCGATCAGTTGCAGATGACCGTCGAGAAGTTCGAGTCCGAGATCAAGCAGCAGATCATGGCCGATCGCCTGCGCGACCTCATCACCGGCGGCATCATCGTTTCTGACGCGGAAGTCCGCGACGCGGACCTGAAGCAGGATACGAAGATCAAGTTCCAGTACGCCGTCCTCTCCGCCGACGATCTGCGCAAGACCATCAACCCCACCGACACCGAACTCGAGGCCTTCTACAAGCAGAACGCCGCTCGTTATAAGGATGCCGATCCTGAGACGCGCAAGATCCAGTACGTCAACATCACCGACACCGACATCCCCGGCGGCAAGCCGCAGATCACCCAGGCAGAGATTCAGCAGTACTACAACCAGAATCAGCAGCAATATCACGTCGACCCGCAGGCGAAGGTTCGTCACATCCTCATCTCCGTCGATCCCAACGGCGGCCCCAATGCCGACGCCACCGCCAAAGCCAAAGCGCAGGGCATCCTCGACCAGCTCCGCAAGGACAACGGCAAGGACTTCGCCGATCTCGCGAAGAAGAACTCCGACGACCCCGGCAGCAAAGATCAGGGTGGCGAGCTTGGCTGGATCAAGCACGGCGTCACGGTTCCTGAATTCGACCAGACTGCCTTCGCGCAGCAGCCCGGCCAGATCTCCGGCCTCGTCCGCACCCGCTTCGGCTACCACATCATCCAGACCGAAGCCAAAGAGGACGCGCACACCAAGCCCCTCGACGAGGTGAAGCAGTCCATCGTCGACACCCTTACTAAGCAGAACGAAGCGCAGGCGGAACAGACCTTCGCGAACCAGCTCGCCACCGAAGCACAAAAGTCTTCCCTGGCTCAGGCTGCGCAGGCCCATCACGTCCCCGTCATGACCAGCGACAACGTCGCCGCCAACGCTACCCTGCCCGGCATGAGCGACAGCTCGAAACTCCTCGCAGCGGCCTTCTCCGCGAAACCCGGCAGCCCCGCTCAGGTGGCGAGCACCGGCGACAACAGCTTCGGCGTCTTTCAGGTCGCCGAGGTAGTGCCCGCGCACACGCCCACCTTCCAGGAATACAAATCGCACGTCCTCGACGACTTCCGCGATCAGCAGGTCACTTCTCTGCTGGCGCGCAAAACCAACGAGCTCGCGGATCGCGCGCACGCCGAGCATGACCTCGCCAAAGCCGCCAAAGAAGTCGGCGCCACCATCAAGACCAGCGACCTCGTCGGACGCGATGCACAGGTTCCCGACATCGGCTCGCTGGCCCAGTCCGCGCCGTCGCTGTTCGACCTCAGCAATGGCCAGATCGGCAACGCCATCAACAACAGCACTACCGGCGCTGTCGCCCAGATCACCGACAAACAGCAGCCATCCGACGCAGACCTGGCAAAGAGCTTCGACTCCACGCGCGACAACCTGCTCAACCAGCGCCGCGAGCAGATGTTCTCCGTCTTCGCCTCCAACCTCTTCTCCAATTACGAGAAGGACCAGCGCATCCTGATCAACCGCAAGTTGCAGCAGCCCGGTCCGCTCAGCGGCTCATAAGGAATCTCTGATTAGGGTGGTAATTTGAAGGGGCACGGCGGCACGGCTTTCAAAAGCTCGCGTTTTTCCGCAGACTGTTCAGCCGTGCCGTAATCGCCGGAAGATGAATCCGGCTTCAGCCGCTCCGGGACGGTTTTTGCCCGAACACGGACCGCAACCGGCTCGACTCCTGCCCCAGAAAACCCAAAACCCGCTGCTGGACGGCCAGGTTCACCCCACAGCAAGTAGCAAAAGCTTCTGCCATCGAATTATCAACAGGATTCGATTCCTTGCCAACCCGCCGGTAACGTCCCTGGACCCTTTTGGGAAAATGGCGCCCTTTTTCCGCAAACTGTTCAGCCGTGCCGTAACTTAGGATGTAATTTGAAAGGGCACGGCTTTCAGCCGTGTTCTAACCTGTGCAGAATTGGCCGGCTTTAGCCGCTGAGGGATGACCTGGAGCTCTTCCGAGCTTCCTTAAGTGAGCGGCGCACACGCGTGGCGCATTTGCTGACCGCGCGTTAGCCGGCAGCTTCTCCGCTGACTGCTGCAAACTGAAAGGCAGATGCCGAACCGCACCGCGCCCATCCTCTCCGTCTCACGTCTGTGCAAGCAGTACGGCGCCGTCCACGCCGTCGACGACCTCTCCTTCGGAGTTTGTCCCGGTGAAATTCTCGGCCTCCTCGGCCCCAACGGCGCTGGCAAGACGACCACCATCAACATGGTCCTCGGCGTCCTCGAGCCCACCTCCGGCTCCATCGCCATCGACGGTTGCGACCTCGCCCGCCGTCGCCGCCAGGCGCTGGGCCGCACCAACTTCGCCGCCGTCTACGCCCCGCTCCCCGGCAACCTCACCGTCGCGCAGAACCTGCGCGTCTTCGGCATGCTCTATGCTGTCCCGCACCTCAATGAACGCATCGAAGCCGTCCTCCAGGAATTCGATCTGCTCCGCTTCCGCAATATGAAGTGCGGCGTTCTCTCCTCCGGCGAACAGACCCGCGTAGCTCTCGCCAAGGCCATGCTGAATCAACCGCGGCTCCTCCTGCTCGACGAGCCGACCGCCTCGCTCGATCCCTCCATCGCCCGCGACATTCGCGCCACCATCCGCGACCTTGCCCAACGCACCGGCGTCGGCGTTCTCTGGACCTCGCACAATATGATCGAAGTCGCTGAGGTCTGCCACAGAGTGCTCTTCCTGTCGAAGGGAAAGATTCTGCTGGAGGGCGACCCGCGCACCCTGCCCCAGGAACATAACCACCCTACCCTCGAGGATCTTTTCGTCGCCGTCGCCCGCGAACCCCTCACCATTCGCGCCGCTGAGGAGGAGAACTGATGCCGCCATCGCTGCGCCGCACCGCCGGACTGCTCCTGCGCCAGTTCTATCTTCTGCGCGGCTCGCCCGCCCGCTTCGTTCCCCTCTTCGCCTGGGTCGCCATCGACGTTGTCCTCTGGGGATTCATCACTCGCTATCTCAACTCCGTCTCCGGCGCGCGCTTCAACTTTGTCCCCACCATGCTCGGCGCCGTTCTTCTGTGGGACTTCATGGCCCGCGTCATGCAGGGCATCACCACCGCCTTTCTTGAAGACGTCTGGTCACGCAACTTCCTCAACCTCTTCGCCTCGCCCCTTTCCGTTTCGGAGTACCTCGGCGGTCTCGTTCTCTCCTCCATCGCCACCAGTTCCGTCGGCCTCGTCGTCATGGTGGCGCTGGCAACGCTGGTCTTCGGGCTTTCCTTCTTCGTTTATGGCGCGATGCTGGCCGCCTTCCTGCTCGTCCTCTTTCTCTTTGGGATTTCCCTCGGCATCTTCGGCAGCGCGCTCGTCCTCCGCTTCGGCCCCGCTGCGGAATGGTTTATCTGGCCCATCCCCGCGTTCATCTCGCCGCTCGCTTGCGTCTTCTATCCGCTGTCAGTCCTGCCCCACTGGATGCAGTGGATCGCCCGCATCATCCCGCCCAGCTATGTCTTCGAAGGCATGCGCCAGACCCTCGCCCGCCAAACCGGCGCTCCGGCGTCCGGCCACGCCCTCGCAACGCACCTCATCGCCGGTTCAGTCCTGGCCCTCGTTTACCTGCTCGTGATGGCGCGCGCCTTCACCGCGGTCTACCGCCACGCCGTCCGCACCGGCCTTATCGCCCGCTACAGTGCCGAGACGGTGAGCTGACGGGCGATCAAAAGAAGTCAATCTCAAGCATGGGAAAATGCTTGCGATTGCGAGTCCAGAGCGCCGCGCGATGCTGGGCTGCTGCTGCCGCAATCAGTGCGTCGCCGATCTTCATGCCGTGACTCCCGGCGTATCGACGCAGAAAATCCCCTGCGAACCGTCCCGTCGTCTCATCGGCCGGGACGCACTTCATCCCCCTGAACAGGGCGATTAATGCCGGCTGCTCGTGTTGCCGAACTCCCCACCAGAGCTCAGCCGACGTAACAGGCGAATAGAGGATGGTGTGATGCGAGCCGCTCAACTGCGACCATTTCTCCAGAAGAGCCACATCCCTGGCTCGCGAAACTTCGATCAGGACGTCCGAGTCGACAAGTACGTTCACTTTTCTCTGCGTTCTTTCAACCGTTCAAGACGATCGTCATCGCGCAGACTACGCACGTATTGCTCCGTCTCCGGAAGATCGTCACGATCCTCCCAGATTCCCACCCAACCCATCATGGCCTCGTGACGCTTCTCCCGATTGGCCGGATACCGATCTCGTATCGCCCGTCTTACTAAATCGGAAACCGTGGTCTTCTCCCGGCGAGCCTGACTGTGCAGCGCGCTCCACAGATCGTCATCCAGATAAAGCTGCGTCCGCTTCATGATGTATAGTATACATCGCGCTTCCAACCCGCCCATCCCCTCTGTCTTCCCACACCGCCGAATCTCGCTCCCTATAACGAACAAGCGTCCCCACCGGCTTCCTGCGTCCGGAACTGCGCACTACTCTGCAGAGACCGTCAGCTAAGAAAACAGAAGCTGCCCCCGCCTCCGTCCCCTATCGAAAGACGCTCTCCGACGTACCGTGGTCCGCCGATATAGGTCGCAGGCCCATTGCACCTGCTTGCTATCCTCAGGACGCATCGGGCGCCTTCGCATCGTCCGGAGGGTCGCGATGAGGGACTTCTGCTTGCTGCGTTTCAGCATTCGATCAGCGCTCCTCCTGCTCTCAGCCCTCTGCTGTGCAGGCTGTGGTGATCGCGTGATCCCACCTGTCGCACCTCAGCCCTGGGTCTCCTCCCTGACCCTCGTGGATCAGTCGACTAACGTGAACATGGTGCAGGGATACGCCAGCGGCACATCTCTCGATGGAACGCCGCTTAACTTCTTCTTCAGCAATTCCTTACTTTACAGCAGCAGCACCTACGACAGCCTCACACCTGTCGCGGTCAACCAGAACCTTCTCCCGCCCAAAACCAATCACCTGGGCGCTGGGGATTATTACGACGGCCACGTGTACGGCGTCATCGAAAATTGGCAGGGATGTGATCAGAGCAGCGCCCCCATCTTCGTCTCCATCTTCGACGCCGCGACCCTTCAGCAGGAAAGCACCGTCGAGATCACTGCCTGGATCCCCGAAGCTTCCGGCATTGCCATCATCCCCGGCACAGGTCAGGCCCTCGTCAGCTCCTTCTGCGATCCCAACCATCTCTACCTCTTCAGCACTGCTGACTGGAGCTTCACCGGTACCGTCCCCCTGCAGATTCCCGTCTCCGGAAACCAGGGCGTCAGCTATCGCGACGGCTTCGTCTACATCGCCGGAACCAACGGTGCCCTGTACGGCCTGCACCTCGCGGACAACTCCATGCGCCTCCTGATGCAGTCGCCCGTCTCCGGAGAATTCGAGGGCCTCGATTTTCACGGCCCGCAACTCCGCTGGCTGGTGAACCGCTCCGACGGCCCTCACATCCTCTACAGCTATGCGCCCGTGTACGCGGCCGCATCCACACCCTGAATCCCACGCCGCGACGTCACGCCTTCCTCGCATCCCTGATAATCAAGAGGCATGTATACCGAGGCCCTTGCGCAATACATTTTCACCTGCAGAGACCAATCTGAGCGATTCAGGCAGCGTCGGCCGACGGACGGCCACCAACCTCCCACCTGGACTCGCTGCGCTCCCTCGGGGCAGGCTGTTGTAATGAACAAGCGTGCCCACCGGCTTCCTGCGTCCGGAACCCGCCGCATTCAGGTGAGCCATGAAACCCGTTAAGCGAAATCGCGAAGGCGCTAAAAAAACAAAGCGCAAAGTCCAGGCAAAGTGGAAGGCTGTACGCCGCGGACACGCTCCCGCACCGGACAACAAGACTCAGCCACGTGCCGAAGAACGCGGCCGCCCCCGCGCCGCCCGCAAATCCAACAAAGCCTCACGCCCCTCTCCCTACGCCGGCAACGACCGTCCCACCACCCGGCGCGAAACCCCACCATCCCGCCCGCTGGAGAACCGGCCGCAGATCCATGATCCTCAGGAGTCCCTGGCAGCGAAGCCGCGTCCCGCTCTGCGCGAAGCAGTTCCGCCGAAGGCGGGTCCGCCTCAACGGCAAGTTGCCATCGTCGGCCGCCCCAACGTCGGCAAATCCACCCTCTTCAATCGCCTCACCGGCTCCCGCCGATCCATCGTTGGCGACGAGTCCGGCATCACTCGCGACCGCATCTACGGCGAGGTCCACTGGCAGGGCCGCACCGCCCGCGTCGTCGATACCGGCGGCATCGTCCCCGACGACGAGGCCCATATCCCGTCGGAAATCTTCCGCCAGGCCCGCTTCGCTCTCGACGAAGCCGATGCCATCGTCATGGTCGTCGACGGCCGCACCGAACTCGCCGCCCCCGACATCGACCTCGCCCGCCTCCTGATCAAAACCGGCAAGCCCCTCTTCCTCGCCGTCAATAAAATCGATGCGCAGTCGATGGAGGCCGCCGCCGAAAACTTCCGCCGTCTCGGCATCCGCAACCTCGTCCCGGTCTCCGCCGAGCACGGCCACGGCATCGGCGATCTGCTCGACGAGGTTTTCGCGGTGCTGCCGCCCGAGGAGCATGCCGCAGAGACGGTCTCACGCGAATCGGAGCCCGTGGAGGAAATCCCGCGCACGCATGCCAGGTTTGAACAGCACGAGACCCGCGTAGCCATCATCGGCCGCCCCAACGTCGGCAAATCCACCCTCCTCAACGCCCTTACCGGATCCAGCCGCGCCATTGTCTCTCCCATCGCCGGAACTACCCGTGACGCCGTCGACGAGGTCATCCGCTACAAGGATCACGACCTCCGCATCGTCGACACCGCCGGCATCCGCCGCAAAGGCAAAACCCACCTCATGGCCGAGAAGCTCTCCGTGGTCATGGCCCGGCGCCATCTGGAAGCCGCCGACGTCGCGCTCCTCATCATCGACGCCACTGAAGGCGTCACCGCCTCCGACGCCACCATCGGCGGTTACGCTCACGAGAGCGGCCGCTCCGTCATCATCGTCGTCAACAAGTGGGACCTGGTCACCACCGCCCGCAGCGGCCGCGCCGCGGTCGACGGAAAGGCCGTCAAACCACCCGCCGACCCGGCCATCTTCGAGCGCCAGCTCCGCTCCGTCCTCAAATACCTCAGCTACGCGCCCGTCCTCTTCATCTCCGCCACTGAAGGCCGCCAGGTCCCGCGCGTTCTCGACACCGTCCTCCGCGTCGCCGCCGAGCGCCGCAAGCGTGTCTCCACCGGCCAGATGAATCGGTTCCTTGACCGCATCGACTTCCAGCGCGCCACCGTCCCCATGTCGAAGCGGGTCCGTATCTATTACATGACCCAGGCCGCCGTCGCTCCCCCCACCTTCGTCCTCTTCACCGATCGCGACGTGAAGCTCCACTTCGCCTTCGAGCGCTTCCTCGAGAACCAGATCCGTGCAGCGTTTGGATTTGAGGGCACACCAATATGGTTTAAGGTTCGTGCGCGCAACGAACGCACCGCAAACAAGTAGTCCGCAACGCGACAACAAAAGTAACCACGCAAAATTCTTTTTGAATTCCACACCGGCAAAACCCGAAAAACTGGCAACGCCATCCGCCTCCTCGCAATCGAACAGGTATAAGGCGGCAACGCTTGAAACCCGAAGAAGGAGGATGGATGTCCACTGTACGTCGTAACGTACGGACGAAATCAACTGAATCGGAACCGAAGCGCGATGTCTTCACGGACCTGCGGGCCCGGAGGGGCAGAGTGACTCGAGCCGAGTCCCCAACCATGGGGCCGCTGCTGGAATACACTGGCACTTCCGGAGGCACCACCAAATGGTGCAGCCTCTTTTTCGGAGGCGAGACCAGGGCGGGTGCCTAAGCTTCCCGGCAAGGGCACGCTTCAAACCGGTAGGTTTCAACCGGCAATCCCTCCAAAGATTGCCTTGCCACACCGGCGAAAACGGCCAGCTGGGGAAGCTGCTGAAAGGCAGGGAAGGCACAAAGCCTCTTCTGCCCACGCAATTCTGACCCGGGTGCAGTCGAAAACCCGAGCCGATCGAACGGGCTGTTCGGAAACGGACAGCCCGTTTGCATTTTCCCCGAACCCCCTCCGCCGCCGCGTTTTCTCCCGCAGTTCGTTTCGTCACTTTCCTGAAGCTCCCCCTCCTGCTCTCGAATCCAATCTCCAAAACACCCGGGCGAAGAGTTATCGGTCACCGAAAAACGCTTGCCAGTTCCTGTATCCTGAATTGTTTCTGAATCGTTTGATTTCAGTCCTGATCGACCCTGGTTCGAGGTCCCGCAGTGAAAAACTATCCCGTCCTTTCGCTTATTGTTCTGCCGCTCCTGATCGCCGGATCCGTGGGCTGCAATAAGGCCCAGCCCCAGCCGCCGGCCGGCGCGAGCATGCAGGCCCTCCCCGTCCAGACCCTCACCGTCGCCGCAGTCCCCGTCCCGCAGTCCGACGAGTACGTCGCCACCATCAAGTCCCGCCGCTCCGCCACCATCGATCCGCAGATCAGCGGCAATCTGACGAGTATCCTCGTTCACTCCGGCCAGCACGTGACCCCGGGTCAGCTCATGATGCAGGTCGATCCCTCCAAGCAGGAGGCCACCGTCGCCTCCCAGGCCGCCACCGAGCAGCAAAAGCTCGCCGTCTACCAGTACAACCAGCTCCAGGTCGATCGCCAGCGCAAGCTCTTCGCCGCCGGCATCATCAGCAAAGACGCCCTCGACCAGGCCGAGCAGGCCTTTGCCAACTCCAAAGCCGACTACGAATCCGCTCTCGCCACCCGCCACGAGCAGGAGAAAGAGCTGGGCTACTACAAAATCACCGCGCCCTTCGACGGCATTGTGGGCGACATTCCGGTCCACGTGGGCGACTATGTCACTACGACGACCATGCTGACCACGGTGGATGAGAACAAGGACCTCGAAGCCTACATCTATATCCCCACCGAGCGCGCCGCCCAGGTCCGCAGCGGCCTCGGCGTTCAGATCGAAGACAACAGCGGCAAGCCCCTCGAGAACACCTCCATCGACTTCGTTTCTCCCCAGGTCGACGACCAGTTGCAGGGCATCCTGGTCAAGGCCCCGGTCAAATCTCCCTTGCTTCGCACTGAGCAGCTGGTCAAGGCCCGGGTCGTCTGGGGTATGTCACCCAAACCCGTCGTGCCCGTGCTCGCCGTTACCCGCCTCGGCGGCCAGGCCTTCGTCTTCCTCGCGCAGCAGGCCGCCCCCGGCAAGTTCATCGCGCACGAGCAGGCCATCGACCTCGGCGATACGGTTGGCAACAATTACGCGGTGCTCGCGGGCCTCAACAACGGCGACAAAGTTATCATCTCCGGCACGCAATTCCTGCAGAACAACATGCCGGTGATGCCCCTCCCCCCTGGCCCGCCCCCTGGCGCTCAACCGCACGCCGGCAGCTAGCCCGCATGACCCGACTCAAGATGCACGGAGAGGCTACCCTTGGTTGATTTCTTCATTCACCGCCCGGTCTTCGCCACCGTTTGCGCGCTCCTCATCATCCTCGCGGGAGCCGTCGTCGTTCCCTCCCTCCCCATCTCCCTCTACCCGCAGCTCGCGCCGCCTCAGGTCACCGTGGGCAGCGCCTACATCGGCGCCAACTCCAGCCAGGTTGAATCCGCGGTCACTCGTCCCCTGGAAGAAGCCATCAACGGCGTCCCGGGCATGCGCTACATCCAGTCCACCAGCGCCAACGACGGCACCAGCGCTATCACCACCACCTTCAATACCGGATACGATCTCGATGTCGCCGCCGTCGACGTGCAGAATCGCGTTTCCTCCGCCTCGGGACTGCTGCCCGCCGAAGTGAATCAGACCGGCATCACCGTCAGCAAAGCCAACAGCAATTTCGTCTTTGGCGCTGGCATTTACTGCGAACACGGCGAGTACAGCAATCTGTTCATGAGCAACTATCTCGACGTCTACATCAAAGACGCCATTAAGCGCGTCAAAGGCGTCGGCGATGTCACCATCTTCGGCGTCGGTCAGTATGCCATGCGCATCTGGCTCGACCCGGTCAAGCTCGCCGCCCGCAGCCTCACCGCATCCGACGTCATCGCCGCGCTGCAGGAACAAAACGTCGAGGTCCCCTCCGGCCAGCTTGGCGCTCCGCCCTCCGATAACAAGCAGTCCTTCCAGATTTCCGTCAATGTCGTCGGACGCCTCACCACCCCCCAGGAGTTCGACGACATCGTTGTCAAAAATACCCCGAACGGCATCGTCCAGATGAAGGACGTCGGCTACGCCGAACTCGGTTCCAGCAGCTACGCCAGCACCCTCACCTTCGACGGCATCCCCGCCGTCGGCTTCGGCGTCCAGCAGCTCAGCGATGCCAACGCCCTCCAGGTGGATCGCGACGCCAAGGCCGAACTCGCCCAGCTCTCCAAATCTTTTCCGCCCGGCATGAAGTTCGCCGTCGCATTCGACACCACTACCATCGTCGGCGCCTCCATCCATGAGGTGGTCAAGACGCTCATCGAAGCCATCGTCATCGTCATCCTGGTCATCTTCTTCTTCCTGCAGGACTGGCGCGCCACCCTCATCCCCGCCGTTACCATCCCGGTTTCGCTGATTGGCACTTTCGCCTTCATCAGCGTCTTCGGCTTCTCCATTAACTCGCTCACTCTCTTCGGCATCACGCTCGCCACCGGCCTCGTTGTCGACGACGCCATCGTCGTCATCGAAAACGTGCAGCGCCACATTCAGGAAGGCGACAACGAGCCCCACCATGCCACCTCCGCCGCCATGGGCGAGGTCACCAGCGCCGTCGTTGCCACTTCTCTCGTTTTGATTGCCGTCTTTGTACCGGTCTCTTTCTTCCCCGGCACCACCGGCATTCTCTACCGGCAGTTCTCGCTCACCATCGCCTTCTCCATCGCGATTTCCGCCTTCAACGCTCTCACGCTGTCACCGGCGCTGGCCGCTCTTCTGCTGCGCCGCCAGGAGGAGAAGCACTCCGTCCTCCACTTCGCCGAACGCGGCATTAAAGCCCTCGGCCGCGGCTACGCCCGCGCCATTCATGGCGTGCTCCGCATCCGCTGGGTCATGCTCCTGCTCTTCTTCGTCGGCCTCTTCGGCGCGTACTGGGAATACACCCACGTCCCCACTGCCTTCGTCCCCGAAGAGGACCAGGGCTTCATGATGATCCTGGTCCAGGCACCCCAGGGAGCCTCTCTCGCCTACACCACGCATATCGAGGCCGAAGTCAGTGCCATGCTCAATCAGGACAAGGACGTCGCCGGCTCTTTTGCCGTCGGCGGATTCAGCTTCTCCGGCAACGCACCCAACTACGGCATGATGTTCTGCGCCCTGGCGCCTTACGATCAGCGGCGCGGTCCAGCGCATGCGGCCGAGGCCATCGTCACCCGCTTCCGCCCGAAATTCTTCATGATTCCCGGCGCCCTGATCATCCCCTTGCTCCCGCCCGCCATCTCCGGCGTCGGTACCTTCGGTGGCTTCCAGTTCGAGCTTGAGGACCGCGGCAACAATACCCTTGGCGATCTCGATCGTACCGCTCACATGATCGCTGCGCGCGCCAGCCAGAACCGCAACCTCACCGGCATGTATACCAGCTTCACTTCCAACGATCCTCAGGTCCTCGTTCGCATCGATCGCGACAAGGCCAAGGCGCTTGGAGTTCCTTTCAGCCAGATCTCTGACGCGCTGCAGGTTTACATGGGGTCGGAGTACGTCAATAACTTCGACTTCAACAACCGCAGTTATCGCGTCTACCTCCAGGCCGAGCAGCAGTTCCGCGAGAACGCCTCCGACATCCGCAAGTACTACGTGCGTTCCGCGGCCGGCCAGATGATCCCGCTCGATAACCTCGTCACCATCGAGAACACCTCCGGCCCGCAGGTCATCAGCCATTACAACCTCTTCCGTTCCGCGGAAATCGACGGCTCCGCCGCGCCCGGCGTCAGCACCAGCGTCGGCCTCCAGACCATGGAACAAGTCGCCGATCAGAACATGATGCACGGCATGGGCTACGAGTGGACCGGACTCGCCCTCGAAGAAATCGAATCGGCCGGCAAGATCATAATCATCTTCGGTCTCGGCATCCTCGTCGTCTATCTCACCCTCGCCGCTCTCTATGAGAGCTTTGCCCTGCCCTTCATCATCCTGCTCGCCGTCCCCATGGCTGTCCTCGGTGCATTGCTCGCCCAGTCCGCGCGCGGATACTCCAACGACATCTACTGCCAGATCGGCCTCGTCATGCTCATCGGGCTCGCCGCCAAGAACTCCATCCTCATCGTCGAGTTCGCCGAACAGCTTCGCGCCAAAGGCCGCTCCCTCGTCGACGCCGCCATCGAGGCAGCCGAGCTTCGCCTCCGTCCCATCCTCATGACGTCGTTCGCCTTCATCCTTGGCGTCATTCCTCTGGCCATCGCCTCCGGCGCCGGAGCTCAGGGCCGCCGCTCCGTTGGCACCACCATCATCGGTGGAATGCTGGTCTCCACCCTCTTAAACCTTTTCTTTATCCCTGTGCTCTATATCCTGCTGCAAACGCTGCTTGGCAAATTTGGCGGCAACCGGTCCTCGCGCCGCCCGGCGCAAAGCGTTGACACCACCGCCTATGCAACCACTGCAGGCGGAAGTCGCCAGTCGTAATCGCCGAGCTGCTCCTCCAAATCAAAAGGCCTCCCCGTTCCCAGGGAGGCCAGCGTGCGTCGGCGAAATCCTGAACCCGCTTTCGCTACCGGCCACAGGCTACAGGCTACCGGCTATCCTCACCGCCTCTGGAATTCAGGCGACCCCAGCAGCAGCCCGCCCAGCAGCGCTGCGTCCTGATCCTCTGGCGGAGGCAGCGGCGCCACCGCATTCAGCAGTTGCCCGAACTCCCGTGGACGAACGAAGTTCACTGGCCGCGCCATTTTCTTCGGTGCGCCCATCGTCCCCGCATCGTTGCCCGACGACTGCTGCGCAAGCTGCCCCAGCACCGCATTCCGCGTATGCTCCGATACCGCACCGTCCAGCAGCAGATTCTCCAGCTTCTGTTCTTTCGTATCCGCCTTCGTGTCCGCCGTCACGCCCGCCTCGCCATCAACGCCCAGCAGCTTGTCCCAGCTCATCACCGTCCCGGCGTTATTGTCCGCGAGCGCCATGCTGAAGTTCATCCGGTCCAGTAGTTCCCCGCTGTTCAGCCACGCATCCGCCATCCACGAGTAGCCATTCGGCGTCTGGCACCCATACAGCGGCATCCCCAGCTGCCCGATCGCCTCCACCAGCGCCGCCGGATGCACCACATCGCCGCCCGTCGCCCGCACCGCCGAGATCACGTACTCCTCCGGCGTCTTCACCTTCGCCCGATACACATCCTTCGACCAGAACTCCGGCGACTCCAGCATCGTCCGCATCACCTCGCGAATATCCCCGCCCGTCTTCACCCACGTCGCCGCCATCCGATCCACCAGCGCCGCCGGTGGATTGTCGCTCACAAACCGCTGCGCGATCTGGAGTGAAACGTGATGTGCTGTCACCGGGCTCGTCGCCAGCAGATGCAGCACCTCCATCCCCTCCGACTCGCCGCCGTTCCCGAACCGATGCCCCAGCGCTTCCTTTGGCCCCGGCTCATGCCGCCGCGGATTGAAGACAAAATCCCCGCCCTGATCGGGCCGATCGATCCCCCAGCCGGTAAAAATCTTCGCCACTTCCGTCACATCGCGCTGCGTATAGCCGCCATCCACGCCCAGCGTGTGCAGTTCCATCAGCTCGCGCGCGTAGTTCTCGTTCAGGCCCACTGGTCGTGCTTTCGCGGCCTGCCCGTTCATGCCCATCTCCGACCGCCACGCAGCGAACGAATGCGGCCCTACGCTCTCCGTCTGATCCAGATAAAACAACATCGCCGGACTCTGCGCCGTCGCCAGCAGCAGATCCTCAAACTTCCCCAGCGCATGCGGCCGGATCACCTTGTTCTGATAGTCCGCCAGATACCACGCCGCAAACGGCCCCTTCCGCAGATACACATTGAAATGGTTCAGCCAGAAATCCGTCATCACCGCTTCCAGCTGCCGCTCGCTGTACACATCGCGCAGCACCCGCGTCACCAGCAGCTCGCCGCCCACCACCAGCTGCGGATTGATCAGCGCAAACACCGTCTCCTTCTGCTCCGGCGTCAGGCCCGTGAACAGCGCCACGCGCTCCGGCCGCTGCAGCCGCCGCAACAGATCCCGGAACTCCTCCGGCTTCATCTCCACCAGCTTCTTCACCCGCTCATCCGGCGGCAGATTCACCACGTTCGTCGCATCCAGATCCGCATACAGCTTCTTTTCCTGCTCCTCGATCGGTGGCTCCGCCGGCTTTGCCGCATCGTTCGCCGGCATCATATCTGGCGGTGGCGGAGCCATATCGTCTCCCGTCGCCTTCATCGCGTCGCCCGGAATCTGCGCGGCGGCCTTCCCCGTAACCTGTAACCTGTAACCTGTAACCTGTACCCGGCGTTGCCGCCTTGTTCTCCTGCCTGTCTCTGAGCTGCGCAATCTGATCCTGAAAAATCGCCCTCTCCACCGGATTCCACGGCAGCCCCCGCTTCCCCTGCTCCGCCTGCCGGATCATCGCCGGCGAAGGAAATCGCTCGATCAGATCGTGCCGGCTCAGCCGCATCGCCGGATACGCCGCCAGCCGCGCCTCCAGCGCCGAATCGTCCATCGTCTCCGGATTCAGCTGCTCGTTGATCCACTTGTCCAGGCCCATCGCTTCCACAGCGGCCACATCGCCAGGCCGCGGCCCGAACGTCAGCCGGTTCAGCGCCTGCAGCACGCGCTGATCCTGCGTCAGCTGCGACTCACTCGCAGCGGCCAAATCCGCCTTCTTCTTTTTGCGCGCAAAGGCCAGGGACTCGCCCGGAGGAAGCACGAGCAGAGCGACAAGAAACACAGTCAGCGAGCGCTGAATTCCTGAAGAAAAGTTCGTGGGCATGCCGGGGACATCCTCTGGGACAGTCTGTCCTCCCCCTGCTAACCCGCGCAACCCCCAAAAAGTCGCGCCTGTCATCCTGAGCGAGGTTCGGCTCCCTGAGCCGAACGCAGTCGAAGGACCTCCCGAGCGTCAGCAATCCCGGCGAGCATCGCTCGCCGGGATTCGCGAGGGCTCCCTGGTTTATTCCTCCCGCAGCAGAATCATCGGATCCACCGCCAGCGCCTTCTGCGCCGGGATCCACGCCGCAACCAGTCCCAGCAGCAGCATCGTCAGCGCCACCCCGCCCAGCACCACCGGATCCTTCGGAGTCGCCTGGTACACGATGTATGAAAGCACCTTCGTCGCCAGCACGCCCAGCCCAATCCCCGCCACCGACCCCGCCGCCAGCACCACGAAAGCCCGCCCCAGCGCCGCTCGCAGCACCTGCTTCCGCTGCGCGCCCAGCGCCACCCGAATCCCCAGTTCCCGGAACCGCTTGCTCACCACGTAGGAGCTCATGCCGAAGATGCCCGTCACCGCCAGCATCGCGCCCAGCATGCCCAGCACCCCCAGCGCCACACTTGCCACGCGTGGCGCAAACAACGCCCCATTCAGCTCCTTGTTCCATGTCTCGATCATCAGCGGCAGCCCCGCGTCCAGACCGTGCTCGGTGCGCTGCAGCGCGCCCGCAATCTCCTGCGGATCATGATTCGATCGCACCACCAGATACATTCCCGTTGACGGGTGCTGCAGGATCGAGAAGAACATGGCCGGCTGCTGATCCTCAGTGAGCGTGCGGTATTTCCCGTTCTCCACCACCCCCACCACTTGCGCGCGATTACCGCCCCAGAACTTGAAGTATCCACCCACAGCCTTATCCACCGAGCCGAAGACTTTGCGCGCGAACTCACGGTTCACGACCACGACCATGGGTGCCTTCTTCTCATCGTGCCAGCTGATGTCCCGCCCCACCAGCATGGCCGTGCCCGCTGCCGCAAAATATCCCGGAGACACGTTGTAGTCCATCGCATCCGCGGCATAGTTCGTCGGGCGAAAATCCGTTGTCGCATCCTTATAAACAAACGAGTCGCCGCCCCCCAGGCTCAGCGGCACATTGCTGGTATAGCCCGCCGCCGTCACACCGGGAATCGCGCTCGCCGCATCCAGCATGCGCCGCTGCATCACGGCCGCCTGATCGTCGGTGTATCCCGCCCACTTTACGTCCGTGCTCGCCAGCACCACATGGTCCGGACTGAACCCAAACTCGCTGTGCATCGACCGCGCCAGCCCTCGCACCGCCACCAGCGACGATGTCACCAGCACCGCGCAAATCGCAATCTGCGCCCCCAGCAGCAGGTCCCGCACCGTGAACCGCCGCAGATGCGTCATCGCACTGCCGCCCGCGCGGATGATCTGCCATGGATCCGACTTCAGCACCTGCCGCACCGGCACAACCCCAAACAGCAATCCGCTGACGACCGCCAGACCAAACGCCACCAGATACGTCCACAGATCCGGATTCACCGGCACATTGATCGGAATATTCGGAACCGGTTGCCACGCGCTCAGCCACCGCAGAATCACCACTCCGCCCGCCAGACCCACCACTCCGCCGGCCAGAGAAACCACTACAGCCTCGGTCAACAGTTGCCGCAGGATCAAACGCCGCCGCGATCCCAGCGCCATCCTCAGCGCGATCTCCTTCCCGCGGTCGGCCGTCCGAGCCGCGAACAGGCTTCCCAGATTCGCGCACGCCGCCAACAAAATCAACCCCGCCAGCAGCATCAGTCCCGCCATGAACGCTCTTGCCGGCCCGCCCAGCATGTCGCCCACCAGCCCCGGCCGCGCCAGCGTGAACTTCACCCCGTCATCGTCGTGCGGATACGTCTTCGCCAGCCATGCGCCAATCGTATTCAGGTCCGCCGTGGCCTGCGCCGGCGTCACCCCCGGCTTCAGCCTGCCCTCCACAAAGCCGGAGTGATTGCCCCGCTCCTCCAGGCTGTTGTACCCCTCCATCTGCGGTTGCTCCACCAGCGGAACCCACATCGCTGGCGCAAAAAACAGCTCCGTCCCACGGAAGTCCGCCGGCGCCACGCCCAGAACCGTGTACGGATGCTTGTTAATCGAGATCGCGCGCCCCACCACGCTCCGATCGTCGTGAAACTGCGTGTGCCACAACGCATAACTCAGCACGGCGTAAGGCGCGCTGTTCGCTCCATGCTCATCCGCGGCATGATAAAACCGCCCCAGATAAGGATGAATCCCCAGCGCGTCGAAGTAATTCCCGCTGGCCAGATAAGGCCACACCGTCGTCGGATTCCCTCCCCCGGTATCCATCCCGGACGGCCCAATGATGTTGTAGGAAATCAGGCTCTCGAAGCTGTGGTTCCGGTCGCGCAGGTCCCGATAATCCGGCACCGACTGCGACGGATACTGAAACCGCTGCACCATGTAGAGGTTTTTCGCGTTCGGTACGTTCAGCGGATGCAGCACGATGGCGTTCATCACGCTGAATACCACCGCGTTCGCGCCAATCCCCAGCGCCAGTGTCAGGATCGCCGTCACCGTAAACCCCGGCGACTTCTTCAACTGCCTCACTGCGTACTTCACGTCTGCGAACATGCCTCGCCCCCGTGGCTGTTACGCAGTACGCTCAGCCGCTCTCGTCTGTTCCCTGCTTTTGATCCCGTTTTACCCGGCGACCAGCAGACGAACCACCGCACCTACTGCTCCTGAACGCTGACCGCTGTGCGCTGAGCGCTGAATTCACTCGTCCCGCAGCGCCTCCATCGGGTCCAACCCCGCCGCGCGCCGTGCCGGAATCCAGCTCGACAGCAACGCAATCGCGGCGACAGAAACGATAATGCCCCCAAACACCGTCGGGTCATTCGGCTTCACGCCGTACAGCAGGCTCGCGATCCCCCGCGCCAGCAGCACCGCCATCACCACGCCCACCGCCGTGCCGATACCCGTCAGCACGCCCGCCCGCCGCAGGATCATCCGCAGCACATCCTCCCGCCGCGCCCCCATCGCCAGCCGCACGCCGATCTCCCGCCGCCGCTCGGCTACCAGATTCGCCATCACGCCGTAGATCCCGATCGCCGCCAGCAGCAGCGCTATCACCGCGTCCAGACCCAGCATCGCCGTCGCATACATCAGCCCCGTCGTCTGGTCGCGAATATCCTCCGCATAGGACCGCATTGCGTCCAGAGGCAGCGTCGCATCGAGGGCCGCCAGCCCCTTCCGCACTTCCGGCCCCAGTCCCGAAGCGCTCCCGTCCGTCGTCACTGCGTATTGCGTGAACTCCGGCGGAGACTGCATCACGTCTGTGTACATCGCCGGCTGCGGCGTCTGCTCCACCCACTGGTACGCCGCATCTTCGCTCACGCCCACGATCCGCATCCACGGCTCATGGCTGTCGCTCGCCGCATTCATCTGGATGCGATGCCCGATCGGATCCTCTCCCGGAAAATACCGCTGCGCAAATTTCCGGCTCACCACCACCACCGGATCCGTATTCAGCCCGTCGCTGTCCGTGAAGCCACGCCCCTGCACGATCCCCACGTGAAACGCCGCAAAAAATCCAGGACTGATCGCCACCCGCACCGCGCTGTCGAACTTTCCCGGCGTCAGTGGCCGATTCTCGATCCGAAAATCGTCCGTCCATCCGCCGTCGCCGTACGGCATCATCGTCGTCGTCGCGGCCTGCTTGACGCCGGGCAGCGCCTGGAGTTTTTCGAGGCTCGACTTGTACCAGGCCTGCTGTTTCACCTTATCGCCATAGCGCGTCGCCGGCAGCGTTACGCCGAACGTCAGCACCTGCTTCGGGTGATACACATTGGCAAACTGCAACGTCGACCACATGCCCTTGCACATCAGCGCCGACCCGATCACCAGCGCCACCGCCAGCGCAATCTGCGCCGTCGCAAAGAAGTTCCGCAGCCGATGGCTCTTGCCCCCGCCGGTTTCCGTTCGCGATCCCGACTTCAGCTGATCCACCAGATTCACCCGCATCGCTTCCAGCGCCGGCGCTAGCCCCGACACGACCCCCGCCGCCACCGCCAGCCCTGCGGAGAACAACAGCGCCCGCACGTTCAGATGGATCGTGTACCAGCCCGCCACCCAGCGCGCCACCATCGGCGGCATGTACATCAGGCAGAGGTGCAGATCCACCCACGCCAGCAGCATCCCCGCCGCTGCCCCGGCCAGCGCCAGCACCACATTCTCCGTCAGCAATTGCCGCAGCAGTACTTTGCGCGGCGCGCCCAGCGCCGTCCGCATCGCCATCTCCGGACGCCGCGCAACCCCGCGCGCAAACTGCAGGTTCGCCACATTCGCGCACACGATCAGCAGTACGAATAGTGTCCCGCCCATCATCAGCCGCATGTACAGCGGCGTCATTTCTCCGCTGATGTTGTCCAGCAGCGGCTGCACCTTCACCGACCAGCCCAGATTCGTCGCCGGATATTCCTTCTGCAGCCGCGCCGCGATTCCGCGCAGCTCCACATCCGCACCGCTCGCCGTTACTCCCGGCCGCAGCCGTCCCACCACCATATATTCGTGATCGCCTCGCTCATGCAGCTGCGCCGGAGTTAGTGCCAGCGGCAGATACAAATCGATCGACGGCGGATATACCAGCCCCCTGGGCATCACCCCGATGACCTCGTAGGCACGCTCATCGAGCTGAATCTTCCGCCCCAGCACATTTGGATCCGACGCGAACTGCTTCTGCCAGAAGCTATAGCTCAGCACCGCAACCGCATCCCGCCCCGGCTGGCACTCATCGGCGCGAAACACTCGTCCCATGAACGCGTCGATCTTCAGCACGTTCCAGAAATTCGCCGTCGATCGCGAAGCTTCCACATGCGCCGCCTCGCCCGCCCCAGTCAGCGCCATCGAGTACCGTTTGAAAGCCGCCAGACTCTCAAACGATTTGCTCTGCTGCCGCCAGTCTTCGTAATTGGCCGCCGCCACCCACTCATACGCGAACCGCCCCCGCCCGCGATCCTCCGCTACCGTCATCACGCGGTTCAGGTCCGGCACCGCCAGCGGCCGCAGCACGATGGCGTCCATCACGCTGAACACCGCCGCATTCACGCCAATGCCAATCGCCAGCGTCAGCAGCGCCGTAATCGCAAATCCCGGCGCCTTCTGTATCTGCCTCCAGGCATATTTCAAATCGTTCCACATTTCTCGCCTCTTACTCGCTCATACGCTCGTGTTCTGCTCGCAGTTCTTGACCGGTCTTTCGCTGACCGGGTCTTTAGCTGACCGCTTCTTAGCCGACCGCTCCTTAGCTGGTGACGGGCGCGCGTCACGCGCCCGTCATTCCATCCTCAATGTCTTCATCGGATCCACACTCGCCGCTCTTCTCGCCGGAATCCACGCCGCCATCAACGCCAGCGCCGTCATCAGCGCCGGAACCGCACAGAACGTCACCGGATCCACCGGCCTCACCCCGAACAGAAAGCCGCGCAACAGCTGCCCCACCAGCGCTGCCGCCGCCAACCCCGCCGCCGATCCACCCAGCGCCAGCACCAGGCTCTGCCGTACCACCCCCTGCACAATCTGCCACCGCTGCGCACCCAGCGCGAGCCTAATCCCGATTTCCCGCGTCCGCCAGCTGACGATATAAGCAATGAGACTGTAGACACCCACGCCGCCAATCACCACCGCAAGGCCGCCAAACGCCAGCAACAGAATCGTCAGCGAACGCGATGCCGATTGCGACGACGCCACCACTTCATCGAGCGTTCGCACCCGCGTCACCGGCACCTCAGGACTAATTGCCCCTACCGCCTCCCTCAACTCCGCTGTGGCCACTTCGGTCGTCGCCCTCGTCCGCAACAGCACGTACATCACCGGCTGCTCGCGCCCTGGCGTCAGCGGCAGATAAACATCGTCGCCCACCCCGCCCGACAAGCTCGCGTCGTGCGTGTTGTTCACGATCCCCACCACATTCACCGCCGCCGTGTCGTTCCACACCGCCGGCGCCGGCTCATCGCGCACCGCAAGCAGATGCCGCCCCAGCGGATTCTGGTTCGGCCACAATTTCTCCGCCATCTTCTGGCTGATCACGACCCCCCGGCTCGCCCCCGCAGCGTCCTGCGCATCGAGCAGCCGTCCCCGCATCAGGTTCACGCCCAGCGTCGCAAAATATTCCGGCGTCACGATGCGTCCCGTCGCCAGCAGCGCTCCTTCACGCGCCTCACGCGGATGTCCCTCCGCGTCGTACACGTAGTTCCCTTCCCGCGCCGTCAGCGGCAGCGCATCGGCCAGCGCTACATCCTCCATCCCCGTCAAACCGTGCAGCCGATCCAGCAGAGCACTGTAGAACGCCGCGCAACGTCCAGACGGAACCGGCGCTCCCCCCTGAACAGCTGTCGCCTTGCACGCATTCGCATCCATCGACACTTCCGCCGTCACGATTCGATCCGTGCGAAATCCCGGGTTCACCTGCGACAAACTCCACAGGCTGTGCAGCATCATTCCCGCCGCCGTAATTACCACCACCGACAGCGCGATCTGTCCCATCACCAGCATCATCGATATGCGGAACTGCCCCGCCTTCCCCGCCACCGTGCGGCTGCCGGCGTGCAGGCTCTCGCGCAGTTCCGGCGACGCCATGCGCAGCGCCGGAATCAGCCCGAACAGAACGCCCGTCACCACCGACGCCATCGCTGCAAACACAAATACCGGCCACCGCAGCGACACATCCGCCAGGCGCGGCGTATCGGCAGGCAGCAGCGAAATCAACGCCTGCAGGCTCGCCGCCGCTGCGATCAGCCCCACCACTCCGGCCACCACACCCAGCACCACGCTCTCCGCCAGCAGTTGCCGCACCAGCCGCGAGCCCGTAGCTCCCAGCGCGCTGCGCACCGCAATCTCCTTTTCGCGTCCTGCTGCACGCGCCAGCATCATGTTCGCCACGTTCGCGCACGCAATCAGCAGGATCAGTCCCACCGCGCCAAACAGCAGCATCAGCCGCGGCCGCATCGCGCCCACTTCCGACTCCAGCAGCGGCACCACCGTCATCTCCGATGCCCAGATGTCCGGCATCCGATACGGGAACAGCGGCAGCAGCTGCTTGTGCAGCCGTCGTATCTCACCCTGCGCCTGCGCCGGCGTGATCCCCGGCTTCAGCCGCCCAAACGCGCGCAGGTTGAAACTGCTCCACGGATCGATCGGATCTCCACCCTTAAACGTCACCGGCGTCAGAAACTGCGTATCCGCATACGGAAACTTCACTCCCTCCGGCATCACGCCGACCACGCGCCGCGAAATCCCATCGATGCGGATCGTCTCGCCCAGCACACTCGCGCTCCCGCCGAAATGCTGCCGCCAGTAGCCATAGCTCAGCACCACCACCGGATCGTGCCCGCCCAGCGCGTCCTCCGCCGTGAAGAACCGTCCCAGCGCAGGATGAACCCCCAGCGTGTCGAGCGCATTCACCATCAGTTCGGCGCCGAACACCCGATTCGCCGAATTCGCGTCGCCCACATTCGACTCCGCATCCGGACCAAACCCGCTCACCGCCGCAAACGACGCCGCATGCTCACCCAGCGCGCGCACCCACCCCTTCGGAAAGAATGCAGTCCGGCTCTCCCCGCCGCCATACTCGATCCGCATCAACTGGTCCTGCTGCGCAAACGGCAACGGCCGCAGCATGATCGAATCCACCAGCGTGAAAATCGCCGTGTTCGCGCCAATCCCCAGCGCCAGCGTCAAAACTGCCGTCAGCGAAAATCCCGGCGACTTCCGCAACTGCCGCACCGCAAATTTCAAATCACTCAGCATTGCATCCAACCTTTCGGCGAGAACCCCTGCTCCCTGCTCCCTGCTCCCTGCTCCCTGCTCCCTGCTCCCTGCTCCCTGCTCCCTGCTCCCTGCTCCCTGCTCCCTGCTCCCTGCTCCCTGCTCCCTACTCCCTGCTTCTAAGCGCCTCCATCGGCTCCACCAGCGCCGCCCTTCGCGCCGGCAACCAGCACGCGACCCCTCCCGCCGCGACCAGCACCAGCACCGCCCCCGCCGCCATCCCAGGATCGTAAGGGCTCACCTCAAACAACAAACTTCCCACCAGCCGCGCAGACCCCAGCGCCATCGCAGTTCCCACCCCAGCCCCCACAACCACCGGCAGCAGCCCTTCCCGCAAAATGAGCCCGTAGATGTTCACCCTCTGAGCGCCCAGCGCGATCCGCAGGCCAATCTCCCGCTGCCGCTGCACGACGGAGTACGTCACTACGCCATACACACCCAGGCCCGCGAGCAGCAGCGCGCTCACCGCGAACACCACCAGCAGATCCATCTCGAATCGTCGCGTCACTACCGAGTCGGCTACCACCCCGCCTAGCGTCCGCATCCGCGGCACGGGCACACCCGCATCCACGCTCCACACCACCTTCCGGATCGCGTCCGCCATCGCCGCCGGGTCCTGCCGCGTTCGCACCACCAGCCCCGCGTATCCGTCGCACCGGTACCAGTACGGCACATACAGAATCATCGGGTCCGGCTTCGCCAACGTCATCGTCCGCGCATTCGCCACCACCCCCACCACCGTGAACGGCGTCATCTCCGTCCGTCCCGCCAGTCGAAACTGCTGTCCCACCGGGTCCTTCCCGCGCCACAGGTCCTTCGCTGTCTCCTCGGTAATCACCGCGTCGTTCCGGCCCTCATCGCTTTCCGTGAAGAAACGCCCTTCGATCAGGCGCAGACGCAAAGCCCCAAACAAACCCGGGCTCACCCACCGGAACTGCTCCTCCGGCAGCTGTGTCCACGCCCGCGTATCGCCGGACAACTGCGCGGCGTCTCCCCAGCCCCCGCCCGTCAACGGCAGCGCATTCGTGATCGCTGCCCGCTCCACTCCAGGCAGCACGTTCAGCTTCGTCAGCACTTCCTTGTAAAACTCCACGCGCCGCTGCTTGTCTTTGTAGTTGTCCCACGGCAGCTCGATCCGCGCCGTCATCGTGCGCTCTGCATCGAATCCACGATCCACGCGCATCAGCTTCACCAGGCTCACCACCACCAGCCCGGTCATCAGCACCAGCGCCACACTCACTGCGACTTCCGCGCCCACCAGCCCCCGCCGCATCCTCCGGCTCGCCCGCGATTCGCTCGCCAGCCGCGATTCACTGTGGAGCACCTCCTGCGGAGCCGTTCGCGAAACCATCCATCCGGGAGCCATCCCCGCCAGCAGCGTCGCCATTCCCGCCAAAGCCAGCGCACACCCCGCGCCCCCCCAGTCCAGGTGCAGCGGCCCGCGGAAATTCAACCCCTCCGGCAGGTAGCGCTGCATCCCCCTCAGGATCGCCGTCGCCAGCACCATGCCCAGTCCGCAGCCCGCAGCCGCCAGCACCGCCGTCTCGCGAATCGCCATGCGCAGCATCTGCGCCCGGCTCGCACCCAGCGCCGCCGCCACCGCCATCTGCTGCCGCTGCCCCACCGCGCGCGCCAGCAGCAGATTCGTGATGTTCACGCACCCCACCAGCAGCAGTCCCGCCACCGCCGCCAGCAGGATCGTCAGCGACCGGCCGCTGTTGCCCACCATCTCTTCCTGCCACGGCGTCAGCACCGCGGACAGCGTCGCCTTCTCATCCGCCGGCAGGCCTGCCGCAATCGTGTGCTGCTCCGCGTTCAGTTCGGCGTTCGCGGCCGCTACCGTCACCCCTGGCTTCAGCCGCGCCAGCCCAAAGTAGTTCAGGTCCCCCATGTCTTCTTCGAGCAGATCCTTCGAGAACGCCATCGGGACCAGCACCCCCAGCGACTCCGCCCGATGCGTCACCGCATCGGAGAGCGTCTCCAGCGGCGGCATGTGAAACGACTCCCCCATCACCCCAATCACCGTGTACGGCGACCCGTTCAGCGTGATCGTGCGGCCGACGATCCCCCCATCCCCGCCGAACTCCGTCTTCCACAGATCGTGCATCAGCACCACCACGTGCTCGTGTCCCGGCTGCGCTTCGTCCTCGGTGAACGCCCGCCCCAGCGTTGGCTGCACGTCGAGCACCGGGAAAATCCCCGGCGTCGTCGTCAGCACGTCCACCTCCATCGGACGCCCGCTCCTCCCCGGCTCCGGCCCCCCCGGCGAGCTGGCTCGCTGGGGCAGCAGAGGCATCGCGTACTCCTCCATCACTGCCATCGCTACGAAGCTCTTGCTGTGCTGCTGCCAGAAGGTGAAGTGATTCGCGCTCACCGGCAGCGTCGGATACATGTCGCTCCACTCCGCCACCTTCTCCTGCACGTTCACCAGCCGATCGGCATGCGCAAACGGCAGCGGCCGCAGCATCACGTCGTACACCAGCGTGAAGATCGCCGTCGTCGCCCCAATCCCCAGCGCCAGCGTCAGCACCGCGGTCATCGCAAACCCCGGCGACTTCCTCAACTGCCGCAACGCATATCGCAGATCGTTCACCATCGCCCGCCTCTGATTTTTCTATTCCCTATTCCCTATTCCCTGCGGAGTGAGACGCCTCGCGCCTCACTCTGCCCTCAACGCCTCCACCGGATCCAGATTCGCCGCCCGCTGCGCCGGAATGATCGCCGCTACCAGCGCCGCCGCGCCCAACAACACCACCGCCGCGCCCAGCATCGCCGGATCCCACGCCTTCACTCCGTACAACTCATCCGCGATCAGCTTGCCCGCTCCAATCGCCGCCGGTATCCCCACCAGCAATCCGATCCCCACCTGCCAGAACGCGCCCCGCAGCACCATCTTCACCACCCGCCCTCGGTCCGCTCCCAGCGCCATGCGCACGCCGATCTCCCCCGTCCGCTGCTCCACCGTGTACGCCGTCACGCCATACAGCCCTACCGCCGCCAGCACCAGCGCCAGCCCCCCAAACAGCATCGTCAGCGTCGCAATCATGTTCTGTTGCGCGAAGCTGGTGTCCAGCAGGTGCTGGTAAGGATCCACGCTGTACAGCACCAGGTTCGGATCGATCTCTCCCAGCGCCTTTCGCACCTGCGTCTCCAGGTTTGCCGGATGTCCCGGCGCCCACAGCACCAGGTTGTACAGGTAATGCGACCACGCCTCGCCCGCCTGTTCCGCCGGCGGATACGGATCGCTCTGCGCCTCCGGGATGAAAAACATCGGCCGCGCCGGCTTCTCCATCTCGTAGGAGTTGTAGCGCATTGTCTTCGCCACGCCCACGATCTCCCACCACCCCGAGTACTGCGCCTTGTCCGGGCCAAAATGCTGCCCGATCGGGTTCTCGCCCTTGAAGAACTTCTTCGCGAACGCCTCGTTGATCACCACCACCCGCCGTGACGACGCCGTATCGTCTTCCGTGATCGGCCGCCCCATCAGCATCGTGTTGCCCACCGTCTCGAAGAACCCAGGCGTCACCCGCACCCACATCGCCCCGTAGTCGGATTTCGCGTCCGGCTCCGGCTTGCCTTCGATGTGTACGCCCTCATTCCAGCTGTCCCCGCTCATCGGCGCGTATAGACACGCCGTGACTTTCCGAACCCCCGGGATCGCCCCCACCCTCTCTCCAATCACCTTGTAGAGGTTCTCCAGTTGCTCTGGCTTATAGTCCGCCAGCAGCGGATCCACCCACGCCACATAGCGTCCCTGCATGTCGAAGCCGTAGTCCTGATGCTCCAGGTTGCGCAGGCTCTGCCCCAGCATAGCCGCCACGCTCAGCAGCACCAGCGACATCGCCGCCTGCGCAATCACCAGAGCCCGCTGCGGCCACCGTGCCCTGGTCCCCGTGGTCCCGCGTGATCCGCGCAGAGCCTCGATCGGCTCCGCATGCGACGTCATCCACGCCGGCGCAATCCCGAAGATCACACCCGTCAGCACCGAAACCCCCAGCGTGAACAGCAGCACCGGCACCGACGGCGTCGCCTCGATCGGCACATAGTTGTTCGAGCTCCCGATGCCGAACGCCAGATGCACCATCAGCCGCGTGCCCAGGTACGCCAGCGCCACTCCCAGCGCGCCGCCCACCACGCCCAGCGTCACACTCTCCACCAGCGCCTTGCGCACCAGCCGCCCGCGCGACGCGCCCAGCGCGATCCGCACCGAGGTCTGCTGCCGGTTCTTCAGCCCGCGCGCCAGCAGCAGATTGGCGATGTTCGCGCACGCCACCAGCAGCACGCACCCCGCCGCGGCCAGCAGCAACTTCAGCCCCTTCTCGTACTGCTCGCGCATGTCGTCCACGCCCGCGCCGCCCGGCGACAGGTACAGCTTCTGCTGCTGCCAAATTTCCTTTTCCTGCGGAACCATGTCCGCCAAATGGCTCGCCTGCCAGTCGTGCAGCTCCACCCGCAGCTTCGCTTCCAGCCGTTTCGGATCGGTCCCCGGCTTCACCCGCCCAATAATGTCCAGCCAGTGCTGCTCCGGAAGCTTCAGCCGCGTGGTCGCAGGACTCAGCAGCGGTTCCTTCGTCACCGGGAGCCAGATGTCCGGCATTCCCCATCCTGCCAGCTTCGCGCCAAAGAATCCCGGTGCCGCCACGCCCACCATGGTGAACGGATGCGCGTTGATCTGGTACACCCGGCCCACCACCGAAGGATCGCCGCCGTACTTCTCCTTCCACACCCGATAGCTCATCACCGCCACCGGTGGTGCGCCCTCCTGGTCGTCGGAAGGCTCCAGCACGCGGCCGATCCACGCTCCCACGCCAAAGGTCCGGAAAAAGTTCCCCGACACAAACTGCCCATTCCTCGTATCGGCCTGCTGCTGGCTCCCCGCCGGCCGCACTCCCAGCCCCAGATTCCCACCCTGTAAAGCCGCCAGATCCGCAAACTCCGGCGTATTGTCGCGGAAATGCTTGTAGAGGTCGTACGAGAAGATCGAAAAATCCTCGTCCTGCGTATACCCGCCCCAGCCGCAGCAGTGAATTGACTTCCCGATCCGCCACAGTTCCGCCGGCTTCGCCACCGGCAGCGACTTCAGCATCACCTGCTGCACCAGCGTAAAGATCGCCGTCGTCGCCCCGATCCCCAGCCCAAGCGTCACCACCGCCGTCGCCGTAAACCCCGGCGACTTCCGCAGCTGCCGCACCGCCTGTCTCAGCTCAGGAAACACGCTCGCCTCCGCCCCGACCCAAACTCATCTACGGTTCACGGAGAGAACAGCATGCACCGCACCAGTCCGGTGCTGGCCTACTTCTATGAAAAGAGAGGGATTCCATCTCAGCTGTTGTGCCCTGATTGTCCGGTATCAGTCTCGCCTGTTCACAATCGAACAGTGCCGGGCGCCCACGACCTGCCCCGAGCAGCGCTGATCGAACGGAAGCGCGCGTCGAACAGAGCCCGCTCTGAACAAGCGCTGACCGAAGGGAAGCGCGTCGAAGGGGTCTGGCCTGTTTTGCCAGAACCCGGCCTCACTCAGCCCCGACCACCCGCGACTACCCTCAGGCCAGGTTCACCCCACAGCAAGTAGCAGATACCTGTGCCGTCCAGATTTCAACAGGAAAGGTTCTCTGCTTGGGCCAAAGGTAAACCCCCTTCGATACAACCCGGACCGTTTTGGGAAAGCAGACGTCAGGAGCCGCTGCCTTCCAGCAACCTCCGAGTGCAACAAGGTACGCGTCGAATGCAGCCGGCCTGTTTTGCCAGAGCGCAGGTCCGCCCAGCCCGCCGAGGCCCCCCTACCGGCGACTACACGGCAACTACCCTCAGGCCAGGTTCACCCCACAGCAAGCAGCAGAAGCCCCTGCCGTCCAGACGTCAACAGGAAAGGTTCTCTCCTTTGGCCAAAGGTAATCCACTTCGATGCGGCCGGGACCGTTTTGGGAAAGCAGACCTCCGGAGCACGACAACTGGCCTGAGCACGCACGGATCGATGGGCGAGTGCGTCGAATGGAGCCTGTCCTGAGCAAGCTCCGAGTGCAACGAGGTACGCGTCGAATGCAACCCGCCTGTTTTGCCGGAACGCAAACTCGCCCACCCCCGGCACCCTACCGGCGACTACCGGCAGGCCAGGTTCACCCCACAGCAAGCAGCAGAAGCCCCTGCCCTCCAGACGTCAACAGAAAAGGTTCTCTCCTTTGGCCAAAGGTAATCCACTTCGATACAGCCCGAACCGTTTTGGAAAAGCAGACCTCCGGAGCCCGACAACTGGCCTGAACAAGCACGGACCGAAGGCAACCGCGTCGCACGGCTGTCGCGCCCCTGGCTCAAACAATGGCATCGCGCGCATGCGCGATCCAGCGAAAGGTCCCGACCAGCCGCTTCTCGCTCACCGCAACCTGGCAGACCGGCTGTTCGCGACCGCTCTCCCGCTAGCCGCTACCGGCCACCGGCTACAGGCTGCAATTCCATCGCCAGCGCCCCAACATACCCCGCGTTCACCCTCTCGCTCCCGAACGCAATCTTCATCAGCAAATCCGCGAACGCCGCATCGATATCCTCCTGCGGAGGCCGCGCCGCCAGCAGTTTCTCCGCATTGCCCGTCCCGCTCGGCAACTTCGCGTATGCCACAATCTCATCCCAGTGTGTGGGCCGGTCGAACGTCACCACGCATGGCGTCGCGTCCATCCGCTTGTACGTCCAGAACGCCCAGCCGACCTGGTTTTCTTCCAGCGTCCGCCGGAAACCCTCAACCCACGCATCCTTGTTCTCGCCCGACTCGCCCAGCCACACCGGCACATGATGCTCGTGCCGAAAATCCAGATACTCCTGGATCACGCTCTTGTCCGTCGTCGGCGTCCAGTACTTATGGAACGTGAACATCATGTTCGGATCGAACGTCCCGCTGAATACGCCGAAGTTCGTGTCCCAGTTTGCCCCGCCCACAATCAGCACGTGATTCTTATCCACTTGCCGGATCGCCGCGGAAACCTTCATATAAACCGGCACCAGCTCGCGCTTCAGCGGCTCCAGCTTCGGCCAGTTCGGCAGCGGCTCGTTCAGCAGATCGTACCCCAGCACGGTCGGATTCCTGCTGTAGTGCGCCGCGATCCTCTTCCAGATCGCCACCGTCTCGTTCTGCGCCGTCTGGCTCGTGTACAGCCACGGATAGCCCCAGCTGTCGTCGATATTCGAGCCCGTCTGCCCGCCCGGCGCGCAGTGCATGTCGAGGATCACGTAGATCCCGTCCTTCTGCGCCCACTGCACCAGCTGATCGACGAGCTTGAACCCCTCGGCGTCGTCGCTGGTGAAGAACTTCCAGTGCAGCGGCACCCGCACCGAGTTGAACCCCATCGCGTGGATCCGGTCGATATCTGCCTCGGTGATGTAATTCGCCCGCCATTGCTTCCAGAACGCCTCGGCCTTCTCCGGCCCCAGCAGATTCTTCGTCAGCTCCTCGATCTCGCGCGGCGACTGCGGCCCTCCGTCGAAGTGGAACATGTACCCCTCCACCTCAAACCAGTTCCCCAGATTGATCCCGCGCAGCATCAACGGCTGCCCATCCCCATCGACCAGCTGCTCGCCTTGCGCGTGCACAAACCCATGCTTCGCCTGCGCGGCAAGATTCGCCGATAGAAAAGTTGTCGTGGAAACAAAGAAACCAACAAGAAAGAGAACCTGAAAACCCCGCAGATCTTTCACGCCCTCCAACCTACTCGCACGCTGTGAGCACGGCAACCTTCACGCGAGAAGGGTGGCCGGTGGCCGGTGCCCCACAACCTGCCCTCAGCAAGCGCCGATCGAAGAGAAGCGCTCGTCGATTCCCCTGGCCTTGTATCTCTAAGGTAGCGCCCGTTGGATAGGTGAAACTGTCGCAGGGGGGGAACCGAGGCATCGGTCCCCCCGCGGGCGGGCGGCTCCCGTCTGGCCTCAGGTGTTCGCCACCCTCGCTCAGCCCAGGGACCGCCGCCCTTGTCGCGCACGACCGAACAGTCGCATGACTCCCAGTCGCACTTACAAGGCAGGTTACCGTGACCAGAATTATTTGTGGAGTGGATGTCTCGTCGGCCTCGCTCGTGGCCGATCAGCAGCATCGCCGCGCCCTGGTCACTCGCCTGCGCCAGCTCACCCAGCTCCGCACCGCACAACGCAATCAGCGTCGCCTTATCACCTATCCCGCGGTGCTGGCCGCCATCGACGAACTGCTCACCCTCGTGGAGTGCCAGAGCAGGATCATCGAGGAAGAGATCGCCACGCTGATCGCTGCCGATCCGCTCTGGACCCAGTCGGACCGCGAGTTCCGCACCATTAAAGGCGTGGCCACCCGTACCGTGGCCCGACTCATGGCCGAGATGCCGGAGATCGGCACCCTGAGCAACAAGTCCATCTCCAAGCTCGCCGGCCTCGCCCCTCTGGCTCGCGACAGCGGTAAGCATCAGGGCAAGCGACAGGTGAGGGGAGGCCGCGCCGCGGTGCGCGAGATCCTCTTCGTCGTAGCCAGCGTTGCCGGCCGCTATGAACCCGACTTCCGCTCCTTCCACCAGCGCCTCAACGCACAGGGCAAACCCCCCAAAGTCGTCCGCATCGCCCTGGCTCACAAACTGCTGATCCGGCTTAACGCCAAAGCCCGCGACGTGCGCCGCCAACCGGCCTTGTCTCCACCCTCTGTCCCCCTTACGGTGACAACTTAACCTTCCGCCGCCGGGGTTGTGGGAAAGCGGAAAACGCGCAGCCGTTTTCCGAGGCGCCCGCGCCCTCTTTTCCATCAACCCGGAACTTATCCCTTTGACAACCCCACATAATTCGCGCGGGTTAACTTGCTGATTCTATTCAGTGGGGTTTGCTTGTCGGGGTCCGCTGGCGGGATGTGCGGGAAAATTATTTTTCGGAGACGCCACAATGGGCCCCCTCTTTTACGTCTTTAGAAGTAGAGCGTTTGGAAACCTACACGCTTTCCCTTTCTCCTGAGAACATCACATTGGCTCACTGGTCTGACGTGGAGTTTGAAAAACTCCGCGCAAGAGATAACGCCCGAGGTCGCGCAATGGATCGCCTTGCGTTTGATAAAGGGGAGAAGTGTGCTGCCGCGCCTGATATATTCCAGCGCTTGTTTGAAACGGTCGCAGAGGATGTGAAGAAACTCAACTCTCAGACGGATATTTCTGCTCGCAAATTGCGAGAACCCGAGCGTATCGGTACTCGCAGGTTTCAAGTTCTCCGTGGGGGAACTCCTGAGTTCACATTGATAGCGGATTTTGATCCCGAATCGCCCTGTATCCGCTACAGCACCGCAATGCCTGCTCGGGGGAAAGTGGGTGCTTTTCAATCTGAAGCACGGTTTGACTTCTATCTACAGGACACAGGGGAAGTTGTTCTCTCCCAGCATCATTACCCACGCTCGCTTTCAGAAGCCTCTCAGCAGATGCTTTTTCCATCCATTGACGGTTATCGCCCGTAAACTCACCCCATGCCCGCGAAACCCAAACGCCCGATCCGCACCAAACCGAACAACGGACCCCTGAGTTTGCATCCCCTGAAGTTTGAAGACGCGGTGTCCGCACTGCTCAAGGCCAAGCCAGAGCCGAAGCAACCGAAGAAAGTCCGGAAAAATGGACAAATAGGGCTGCTACTTCCCGCAGGCTGGAGGAGTAAAGGTCGGCTGCACCAAATGGCCTCCGTAAGCGGCAAAAGGATCATCCTTGCTGTCCGCCTGTGGAGTTTTCAGCGCTTCATCCAGAGGATTGGCGTTAGGGTTGCGCATCGGATCGCACACCCTTCCTGTTGCGCTGTCCAGCAAATATCTGCTTTCACCGTACCGTTCAAAATGATGGGTCGGAAACAGACGTCCGGTTAGTACGCCACCGCCGAAACCGAGTAACAAGCCAATTACTCCGACAGCAACCAAAGTTTTCATAAGAATCGTATGTCTCCGTAACTGCGGAGGCGTCCGATAGTGGCGCCACGAGGCGCGGAGATCGAGGAACGGTCTACCCGAAGGCACCCCGCCCCATCCGCATTCGCATACGTCTGGGAACCGCGCCTCCGCGCCGAACAGCATTCTAACCCCGCATCATATCTTTGTACATCAGCCGTTTACCCGCAACCTTGCAGATAGCGGTTTCGGTCCGCGTTCCGTCTGAGACTTTCCGCAGGTTATAGCGGAACTCCAAACTCAGACAGGTAGCGGTGAAGATGCTGTGCGCCTACATGGTGATACACGCCATTGATACCGCGTTTCAGGATGCCGAAGAAACCCTCTACTGTGTTTGTGGTGATCAGCATACCCGCGTCAGAGCGGACGTACTCGCCTCGCGTGTGATTGACCTGATGGTGCTGGCGACCCATCAGGGCACCGCGTAACACCGTCCCGCTGTCCGTCATAATCTGCGCGTCCCGCGCTACTGTGGCGTTAATTGATCGGGCGCAGATTGGCTGCCGTAACCTTCGGAACGTGATGGGTTCTCACGTTCCCGCCGCGCTGGACTAAGGCCACTACTGCCTGTTTGTTCCCGAGCGGATCGGGATAATCGGCTTGCCGTCCTCCAGGAAGCCTGTGCGGGTTTTTGCTTCTGCGCTTCCCGCCGATGTATGTTTCGTCAATCTCTACCGTGCCTGAGAACTTCGACGCCAGCGGTTCCTGCGTCATGGCCCAGCGAATGCGATGAGCCATAAACCAGGCCGATTTGTAGGTAACGCCCAGCATCCTGTGAAGCTGATGTGCGCTCATGCCTTTCTTGCTTGAGCACAGAAGATGGATCGCCATCAGCCAGGTATTCAGGGGGATGTGGGAATCCTCGAAAACCGTCCCTACCGTCACTGTGAACTGCTTGCGGCATCCGCCGCATTTCCAGACACCCAGACGGACGGGGGATTTTGAGTTTGGCTTTGCCGTCAGTTTGTAGGCTTCGCCGATCACTCCGCAAAACGGACAAACCGGGCCATCCGGCCAGCGCTGCGCCTCAAGAAACGCCCGCGCTGCCTCGGGGTCCGAAAAATGCTTTGCAATGTTAGAGAGGTTCATTGTGGCAACGCTTCAATCAGAGCGCGTAGGTCTGCGTAGTCTTTGCGCACGGCTTTTAGCTCGGCTGCCTTGGCGGAAACCGCGTCAGCCAAACTTACTCCAGGCCCTAATCGAGCAGAGAGCAGACCCTGATTCGCTCTTAAATCTTCTAAATCGGCGAGTACCTTGAGCAAAATCTCTTTCATCCCTCTTCCTCTCCCAAACCCTCCCCTAATCCCGGAGGGTTTTCGCGTTACAGGGAGTATGCGGCAATCCGCGTGGGTTTGTCGCAGGGATACTTTCCATCAACCCACTTGACAACTCAAGACAGTCGCTGAGCATTTCCGCATAAGCGGACGAATCGAGCGGCGGTCTGCCCGGCTTTGGCAGATGTAGGCGGCCACGAGCCCATAACAATCCGCACCAAAAACCCACCCACCGGACCCCCGAGGGACGGCCAGGTTCACCCCATAGCAAGAAGCGGATACCTCTACAATCGAATCGTCAATGGATTTGATTCCGAGCTCCAGCCATCGGTAACCCCCAGCGCTCCGGTGAGCCCCATTTTGGGAAAAGATGGCCACGTTTGCAGATGCGTACCAGGACGTTTGGTACACCGCCCGGCCCAGCACCGGCCTCCCTACTTCGACAAAATCTGCTCGAAATAAGCCAGTGCCCGCGGATCGTGCGTCTGCCCCAACCAGAAGATCGCATCCTTCCGCACCGCCGGGTCGGCATTCGTCTGCGCCACATGCAGCAGCTCCGGCACCGCCTCGTCCTTCGGCAGCTGGCTCAGCGCGAACACCACCTTCTTCTTCACCTCGACCTCAGGATCGTTCTCCACCGTATCCTTCAACAGCGCCACCGCCCTCTTGCTGGCCTTCTGCCCCACCCAGAAAATCGCCTGCTCCCGCACGCGCGTGTCCGCATCCGACTTCGCCATCCGGATCAGGTCATCCACCGCTGCCGGGTCGCGGTTTACCGAGAAATCAAACGTCAGCTTCTTCCGAAACTCCGGATCGCTGTCCCCCGCCAGCTTCTCCAGCGCCAGCAACCCATCGTGCCCGCGCCCCGTCCCCAGCCAGAACCCCGCCTTCTCCCGCAGCCACAGCGGACTCGACGACGACGCAAATCCCGTCAGCACAGCCGTCGCCTTCCCCGTCTCATGCATCGCAATCGTCGCCAGAGCCTGATCCGCAAGCCGCTTGTCGTCCTCCTTCACCAGGCTCGACAACCACGCCACGCTGTCATCCGCCTGCACACCCGTCAGCCACGTGAAGGGCAGCCCGCCCGCATCCAGCTGGCACCCTGTCCCGATAAATCGGATCTTGGCCACCCGTCCCTGATCGATCCGCACCAACACATCGATGCTCGTCTCCACCGCCGGATTTCCATCGTCGGAGTTCCGGAACGTGTTGTCCGAATCCTCTAGTCGATAGACACCGCAACATCCATCGTCCATCGACCCCTGCGCGTCGCCCGAACACACAGCGAAATGCGATCGCGGGACAGCTGCCACCTCATAGCCCAGCCACTGCGGTCCACTCGAATGCTGAAATCGGTCCACCGTCGCGGACAGTCGTGCGCCGGCCGGCTCAGTGTGAAACTGCGTGTTCACCACCTTCGGCGTCGCCTGCCCCATCGCCATCAACGACACGCCGAGTACCGCTGTCACAAACCAGTCCTGTCTCATGGGGATCTCCTCGCTACCCGTTCCGAATTCATTCCGAAGACGGTTACAAATTACTTGTTCAGAATTTCCATCATGTAATCGGTCGCCTCCTGGCTATGCATCAGGCTCAGCTGCTGCACCAGGTATTTCTTCATCTCCAGGTCCTTCTCCGCCCGCGCCAGCGCCACCAGATCGTGCGCGTCATTCGCCAGGAACAACGCCTGCGCCGCCGCCTTCTTCGTCTCCAGGTCCGTGTTCTTCTGGTACGTCGCCACCAGCGACGGCGCCACCGCACTGCCGCCGGCAATCCCGAGATTCCGGATTGCCTTCCGCCGCAGCTCCCCGTCCTGCTCCGACTGCGCAATCTCCGTCAACGGCCCCACGCCATTGTGTCCGCTCGCAATGAACGAGCTGATGATGTCCGCCTTCGTCTGCGCGTTATTCGTCGCGCGATACAGCGTCAGCAGATCCTGCCCCGCGCCCATCGCCCCCAGCGTGTGCACGGCCGTCCGTACCAGTTCCGGATCGGTCTCCGTTCGCGCCGCCGCCAGCTCCTTCTCCGAATCTCCCGTCATCAGATACGATTGCAGAATCGCCCGCTTCACCTGCGCATCGCTCGTGTGCTGGTAGATTTCCGCCAGCGTGTCGTCGGCGCGCTTGCCCTGCGTGGCAAGCATCCGGATCGCCTTGATCTGCAGCGCCGGTCCCGACTGCCCCTGCGCAATCTGCTTGATCAGCGCCTGCGCCTCTGGAGACCCGCTCTGCGCCAGCACAAACAGCGCCCGGCTCTTCAGCTCCTCCGACTGATTGCCCGCCAGAATCTTCTGCAGGATCGGCACCGCCTGCGCCTGGTCCTGCTGCATCAGCGCATTCAGCGCCAGCAGCTTCAGGTTCTCGTCCGCCTCCGCCTGCGGCGCCACCGGATCGCCGCTCTTGCCGCGAATCTCAATCTCCAGCGCCCCGCACTCATTCAGCCACCGGCTCTTCGCATACTGCTTGCGCAGCTCGCCGCACGTGCTCAGCGCACTCGCCTGTTGCCCTTCCTTGTTCTCCGCATACGCCTTCCAGTACAGCGCGCCCTCCGCATGTTCGCCGCGCATCTCGGCCACGCGTCCGAACAGCCCCACAGCATCCTGCCACCGGCTCTCGTTGATCGCGCGCGTCCCATCGGAGTACAAGCTCGCATCGTCGGCGCCCACACCCGCGCTGCCTGCGGCCGGCAAAGGCTGCGGCGCCTCGGCATGCAACCGCCATGGCGCAACCGCAACAGCCGCCGCTAAAAGAATGATGACCAACCCTTTGACTTTCATTAGATCGATGCTCCCTTCGCAGGCTTCAGCCTGCTTCCCTGATCCGGCGTTCGCGCCAGCAACACGCGAACCTCAAACAAAATCCCTTCCGTATTCATCTCGTCCCGCACCCGCTGCAAATCCGCCGCCGTCAAATTCGGATCGTTGGCCACCTCCACCAGCACGCCCTCCAGCCGATCGAGCGCACCCGCCAGCGCCGGATCCCCAGCGTTGCTCGCCGTCGCTCGATACAGCCGGTTCGACGCCAGCAGTTCCCGCGCCTCCGACTGCATCTGCGCGTTCTCTGCGTGGTCCGAAGAATCCGCGTGCTCCAGAGCCACCAACAGCCGCTCCGTCCGATCCAGATGATCCGTCAGCACCACCAGCACCACACGCTGCTTCGCCTGCGGACCCGCATTTCCCGCGACGTTCGTCGTGCCTGAGTTGTGCCGCTCCCAGTACCGCCCACCCGCGAACGCCGCCGCCACCAGCGCCGCGCACCCAACCGCCAGCACCGCCACTCTCCACTGCGCCCAGCCCTTACCGAAAAACCTGTGCCATCCCACAGTCTTCTCATACGGAACCAGCCGCGGCCGCAGCGTCTCCCAAACCCGCTCGCCATACTCCGCGCCCCGCTCCGGAACCGCCGCCATCCTCGCGCCCTCAAGATCCCGCTGCAGCTCCGCCAACTGCGCCGAGCACTCCCGGCACCCCGCCAGATGCGCCACCGCCGGCGCCCCACCTTCGCCGTAATACAGCTCGATCAGCTCTTCTTCGCTCAAATGCTTCATGCCGTCCCCCGCAGCGGCGCCAGTTCCCGCCGCAGTTTCTGCACCGCGCGAAACACCGCCTGCTTCGCCGCGTTCGGTGCGATGCCCAGTACTGCGGCAATCTCGCTCATCGATCGGTCCTCAAGATGCCGCAGCACAAACGCCGTCTTCTCCACGGGAGTCAGCCTCTGCATCGCCACTTCCTGCGCCGCTTTGATCTCCCGGCTCAGCAGCACCCGTTCCGGACCGGCGTCCTGCGTCGCCACCTGCACCGTCTTCTCTTCCGGATCGCTCTCCTCGCCATGCCGATACTCCGCCTCAATTTCCGGCCGCCCCACCCGATTCAGCGCGCAGTTCACCGCGATCCGATAGATCCACGTTCCAAAGCTGGAACGCTGTTCGAACCCCTCCAGCCGCTGATACCCGCGCAGAAACGCCTCCTGCACAATCTCCTCCGCATCGGCCTCGTTGCCGACAATCCGAAACGCCGCTCGGAACACAGTCGCACTATGCGCGCGGACAAGCGCACCATACGCGTCCTTATCGCCGGCCAGCACCGCCCGGACAACCGAGTGATCGCTTCCCTGCATGCAGCGCTTTAGACAGCCCCCCAGATTCGCGGTTAGGAGATTATTTTGCGCCCGCGCGCGGATTCCCTCCGGATTCGCCGAAGCCCCGTAGAGGCGGCCAGGTTCACCCCACAGCCCTTCAGAAACGCGGTTAGCAGCCCGTGGTGGAAGTCTCGTTTTGAAAGGGCACGACTTTAGTCGTGCCGTAAAGCTAGGAATCAATGGGCTTTAGCCCCTGAGGGGCGATTTCTTCCCGGTTCCGACTTTCACCACGGGCAGTTAGGCGACTATTTCGGATTTTGGCGCCAGCAGAACCCCCGACCAGCCGAGGACGGCCAGGTTCACCCCACAGCAAGCAGCGGATACTTCCGCCGCGCCAGAGTCAAGAGACGCAATTCCGTATTCCAACCGACAGTAATGCCCCGGGCATTATCCCGAGCCATTTCGGGAAAAATGGCCACTTTCCCGCAACATCCTCAGCCCGGCCAATACAGCAGGAACCCCAGACTGCCCGTCCCAAAGCTCTCGATGAGCAAATTGGCGATGATGTGCCAGCTGGCCCCGCAGAAATCGCAGGAGAACCCAGTTTCCGGGGAGCTTGCAGCTTCAGCGGCAGAGATGGCCCCTGGGCGAAGGCGGCGGAACAAACGCTCCGTCATTGTGGCTTCGCCTGATGCACCTCCAACCACTTCCGCACCCGCTCCCGTTCCCCATACAACTCGCCAGGCGTCAGCATTGACGCGTCATCGTCCCGAAGTTTCACAGCTCGCTCCATGTCTGAGGCGGCAAGGTTGCCAGAAGTGGCCAAATCGACCCAGAAATAGGCTTCTGCGAAGTCCTGGCGGACACCTCGGCCCGCCCCGTAGAAGGTCGCAAGGGCAAACTCCGCGTCAGCGTTGCCCTGTTCGGCTGCCTTGCGATACCAAATCGCAGCTTGAGCGTCGTCTTGGGGCATACCGAATCCATTTGCATACAAGGTGGCAAGTGCGACCTGGGCGCGAACGTTTTCCTGCTCCGCCGCCTTGCGAAACCAGAAGGCCCCTTCTATGTAGTCCTGCGAAACACCTGCGCCGCCGTAGTACAAACGCCCGAGACCGTCCTGCGCCTCAGCGTCACCCTGTTCGGCAGCCTTGCGATACCAAATCGCCGCCTGGGCGTAGTCCTGCGCAACGCTCAAGCCACCCTCGTACATTACCCCCAAGCCAGCTTGCGCCATGGCGTCCCCTTGCTCCGCTGCTTTACGCCACCAAGACACAGCTTGAGCGTCGTCCTTGGGCACGCCCATGCCGTTCAGGTAGGCATACCCAAGATCGCTTTGTGCAGTGGCGTTACTCTCATCAGCCGCCTTGCGAAACCAGAGAGTCGCCTGAGCGTAGTCCTTCGGTACTCCTTTACCGACGTAGTACATTCGCCCCAACCCGCATTGTGCCGCAGCATCGCCACTGCCAGCTTGCTGCTTGAAGGTGGCGATGCTCTTTTCATCGAATGCGGGGGGTAACCCGCATTGCAGCTCCGAAAGCCGGACGGTTGCTTCCCAGCTTCGGTTAACCTTCATTTGATCGGCTGCTGGCGGCGCGCTTTGCTGCGCCCGCGCGCCAGACGCTGTAATGAGAAGCGCTGAAACCAGCAGGCAACGGCAGGATCCGGAATTCACGGTGCCTCCCTCTCTGCGCTTCCGTCCGCGAGCGGCAGTTGCGGCAGTTAAATTGATTTGCTTCAGATTTTATGCCACCGCGCGAATGCACTTGCCTGCGCGTTGCACGCTGGTCAGATAATCTTCTGTTGCCGGATAGCTGCCGGCCGAATCGCCAGCGGCGATAAGGCGGAAAGCCTTCCATTTCCGCTTTCCCGCAACCTCAAATGGAAGGTCACGGAAGGGTGCATGGTTTCCAGCAAGGACCAAGCGAAGAAATTATCCCAAGGCTTGCGCCAGTTTAGTAAGAAGTTCTTTGAAGACTTCTATGCCAAAGCAGAAAAAGGCGGTCGCTTTCCGTTGCCGATTGAGGCGGCGGCTGCGCTTGGGCGGATCATCGAGCGGGCAACAGAAGAGGAGTGGCCTCCACAGCCACCAGACCGCCCCGACGTCTCTACAGAAGTGTTCGATTTGGTCGCATTCAGGTTTTCACAACTGGCATACCATGAGGCCGTCGAAGCATGGTACAGGCACACGCCAGGACTTGAGTTCAAAAAAGGGAAACCAGGACCAAAGCCGAACGTGGAACTGGCCGAGCGAATCTGGGCTTGGCGTGCTGCGGGGAAGACGAACAAGCAGATTCAAGATCTATTGAAGGCCGAAAAGCTGTCCATCAGCTTGGAAGGCGTGGAAGCGTACTCGAAATCCCGGCGACGGCCACGCAACCAGTAGCGCCTTGGCGACGTGGGAGATATACCGTTTGCATTTCACACGTGTGGACAATTGCCAAGGCCGATTAACCACGTGGCGGCGAATGCGAGTGTAGGCGACCATGAAACGCATGGTCGAGCTACAGGGTAAAAACAATAACACGCGCTCTTATCAGCCCGGGTTATTCCATCTCCCTCGTGACGAACTTAGGCGCGATACGCCGGGTGCTCCCGGTCTCGATTCTGAGACCTTGGAAATAGATAATCTCAATCGAAAAAGCTAATCCGGAAAAGTCGGCTTCTGTCGACCGAACCCGGTCTCACCTGACGCCATCAGGCCAAAGCGCTCGTTGAGCCCATTTCGCGAGTCGTTGCTGGTGGGTCGGCCATCCGAAAACATCACGCTGCACCGGACCCGTCGACAAGAGCTGCACCTTCAACCCACCACCCACTGGCCGCTTTCGCCACAGGCCACCGGCTACAGGCTGCGTCTGGAAAAACTGTCAAGCCCCCAACCTCTTCACCAAAGTAATGCCCCCACATTCCACGACCCTTACAAGCCAACTAACCCCAGCAAACCTGGCAGACTTACTCCCCCAAACTGATATTCTGAACTTAGAGTAGAAAAAGAAAAGAAAGCCCGCCACGCGCGGGCTTTTTCATTGCCGGAGACCGCCCATGGAATGCCGCCACATCTTCCCCAACGGCAAACGCTGCCGCTGCCGCGCCCTCGACACCCACGTCTTCTGCCACCACCACGCCCCGCAGCCCCGCCCGCGCACCCTCCGTCCCCGATGCACCGGCCTCGACACCTGGCGACAGGTCAAAATCCACCTCGCCACCCTCGCCCCCGGCGAGATTCCCGCCGCCATCCTCACCCTGCTCAGCGCCCTGCTCGAAGACGGCCCCCGCACCCTTTCCGACCGCAGCGCCGGAGTCCTGCTCCGCGCCCTCGTCCGCCGTGTCGGATCGGTCCCGTTCACCCTCCCCACCGACCCAGCCCCTGAGCCCGACTTCGCCTTCCAACTCTCCCAGTCCATCGATCGCGTCTGCGAAATCGCCCAGCGTAACCAACAGCGCGCCCTGCTCGAGTCCACTGGCCTGTTGACTCATTTGCAAACACGGCCAAAGCCATGATCAAGTAATCAAAAATGTTACCCCTCTGCAACCGCAGCGGAATCAGCAACCGTCCCGCACCACCACCCTGGGGGGACCCCCATTCCCCGATGACAAGTGAGTTAATCTCCCTCGGCGCCGGTGCTCTGTGCCCTGTGGGTCTACGGATGCTCCTCCAGCCACGTCTCGATCCGCTCCGCCTCCGCATCGCTCAGCCGGAACGTCGCCGCCCGCACCACGCCATCCACCTGGTCCGGCCGCCGCGCCCCCACAATCGCCGCCGTGATCGCCGGATGCCGCAGCGTCCACGCAATCGCCACCACGCCCGCCTCCACGCCATGCTCCTTGCCGATCGACTGCAGCAATTCCACCAACGCCAAATTCCGCTCCAGCTTCGGCGACTGGAAATTCGGGCTCCGCTTCCGCCAGTCATCCTCCGGCAGATTCTTCACCCGCTCCGCCGTCATCTTCCCCGTCAGCAGCCCCGACACCATCGGCGAGTAGTTGATCACGCCAATGTGATTCTCCAGGCAGAACGGCAGAATCTCCTTCTCAATATCCCGCCGCAGCAGCGAGTACGGCGGCTGCAACGACGTAATCGGAGCAATCTTCTGCACGCGCTTCATCTGCGCCACGCTGAAGTTCGACACGCCAATGAATCGCACCTTGCCCTGCTCCTGGAACTTTGCCAGCGTCTCCCAACCTTCTTCAACCTCGTCCTCGGGATTCGGCCAGTGAATCTGATAAAGATCGATC
>Ga0224555_1000665_pt1 | contig 52641 bp, 47 predicted proteins | sample 714S23034metaG_FD_180687 | JGI IMG/M metagenome (GOLD analysis project Ga0224555, IMG submission 180687) | Peat soil microbial communities from Stordalen Mire, Sweden - 717 S2 30-34 | ecosystem: Environmental > Terrestrial > Soil > Wetlands > Peat | place: Sweden: Norrbotten County, Stordalen...
TCAACTCCACGAACGGAGATGTCTTTGGCACGAAGGGAACGGATCAGAGCCAATTCCGGGCCGTACTTGAATTCGGCTTCATCTTCGGCAGCAATATCACAAAATAGCGGTGTCGAGGCGCTGGCTCCGCCTCGCCCAGAAGCTAAACGAGGTCACACTCACGGGAGACTACCTCATTCACGCTGGCATTCTTGCCCGTGCAGAGTATCGCCACGACAACTCGACCGTACCGTACTTTCAGAAAAACGGTATTCCGTCCTCAGTCGACAGTCAGTCCACTGTTGAAGTGTCCTTGATTGCCTCCTTTGGGCCGAAGACCTAGGAAAGACGCACCACCGAGCAAAGGAGATCGTCATCATGATTGCACTCAACCTTTCAGGAGTTCCTGAGAGGCAGGAGAGGTGCACGTCAGCATAACTGCAAGAAGCCGCAGTAACCGGTAGCACAGGCAGCAGACTTTTATCTCGTGGAGGAACACATGGCAGAAACAACTTCAGTCGAAATGAAAAAAACGCTGGGTCTCACAGGACTTACCAGCAACGCAATGGCGCTGATTGCACCGGGCGCATTTCTTTGGCTGACCTTCTTCATCCAGGCCACGACAGGCGTCACCGGGCCGTCGATGTGGCTGGGGGTCATTGGCGCGCTGGTGCTGTGTCTATCCACCGCGGTCTGTTATGCGGAGATGGCAAAGCTCTACCCGGGAACGGGGAGCTCGTACTACTTCGCCGAGCAGGCGTTTTTGAATCGTGACCGGGTATGGAAATATGCCCGTATCTCGAAGTTCATCGTAGGTTGGGCCTCCCATTTGTATTACTGGATCTATCCGGGCGTGATGGTTGGGACGATGGGCATCGTGTGCGGGTACCTGGTGGGCACCCTCTATCCGAACTTCATGAGCGCATCGAACCCCGGAATGCTGTTCATGATGGCCGTTGCGGTAGTGTTCTCCTTCGCGGTCGCCTACATTGCATATCGAGGCGCCAACGCTTCCACGTCGATCAATCTCGGCATTAACGCGATCCAGATTACGGCGCTGATGGTATTCAGCGTCCTTGCCCTCGGCTATCGCATGAATCATCCTCCGGGGTCGATCGCCTACCAGTTCGATTCCACGAGCGGTGAAGCGTACACCTACGAGTTCAAGACCTCCACAGCGCTGGTGGCTGGAGTCTCCACGGATACGATTCTGCGCGACGCGAGTGGCGTGCCGTTGCCAAAGCTGGACGCGAGCGGCAAGCCGGTTCCGTTCCACATCAGCTATGCGGAGCGTGATGCCTCTGGCAACTTCCTCGCCCATTCAAGTGCGAAGTCGGTGATCAGTCCGCATAACTGGAGCTGGGTGTTTATCCAGGCAACGGTGGCGATCCTGATCCTGGTTGGATTCGAGTCAGTGACGGCGATGGGAGGCGAGGCGAAGAATGCGAAGCGCGATATACCGATCGCGGTGATTACATCGTTGCTGGTGCAGGGGGTCGTCTTTTATTGCTTCGAATACTTTGCGGCTAATTATTTTCTGAATAGTGGATACAGCATGCAGAGTGCCTCTGGTTCGGCGGCTCCGATCGGTGACATGATGATCATGGTCGGGGATGCGCTGTTCGGCGCCGGGCATGGACGGACGTTCATGCTGGTTGAGGCGTTTACGGTGGTGCTCGCGCTGATCGGAACGACGCTCTCGTGCATGAACACGGGTGCCCGCGTGACGTATGCGATGGGCAAGGATAAAGAGGTGTCCAACAGCTTTGGCCAGCTGCACAAGAAAAACCTGACGCCACATCGTGCCGTATGGACGCTGGCTGCGATCTCAGCCGTGGTCGGATGCATTGCGGTGGCGCTGGTGTTCGGAGACGGCGGTGCGCCAAGCGCATCGGCGATCGCTTCGATTCCGCATGGCATCTTCTCGAGCTTCGGTTACACGACGCACGACAAGATGGCGGCACTGCCCAACAGCTTGCTGACGGTTACGCTGGCCTCTAACTTCGGAACGTTCCTGCTGTATGCGCTTAGCTGCACGCTGTGCATGGTGGCGTACCACAAGCATCCGAAGTTCAGCTTCATCCGGCACATGTTCATTCCCATGTTCGGATTGTTGGCGAATCTTGCGTGCATGGGCTTCTATCTCGTAGGTCCGTTTATGGGCTACGGAACGAAGATGGAACCCCTACTGGCGCTGGGCATCGCGGGGGCATGGGGCATTTATGGCCTACTCCACTTCGTAGGGAGCGGGAAAACAGCAGGGAAGTCGGCCTTGATCGAATCGCGGCCGGCTTCCGCGTAAACTGATTGCGCAGAGCACTGGGCGAGGCTTCGCGGCCTCGCCCAGTGCATCCATAATTCTTATGCTTGATATCGAGTTCGCCGAACTTACCGACACCGGGCGCGTGCGGGAAATTAACGAAGATGCAATCGGACATGTGCTGCCGTCGGGGCCTGCGCAGGTGCAGTCGCAGGGCTGGTTTTTTGCGATGGCGGATGGAATGGGCGGCCATGATTATGGGGAGGTTGCCTCTCAACTCGCCATCAAGACGGCACTTGATGGCTTCCGCAAGATTCCCAAAGGTGTAATGCATGTCTCGTTGCTGCCCCGGCTGGTGCAGGAGGCGAACACAGCGGTCTACGACGCAGGACGGACAACGTCACTGCACGGTAAACGCATGGGAACGACCTTCGTTGCGTGCGCGCTGCGGTTCGACTCTGCGGTTGTCTCGCATGTGGGGGATTCGCGCTGCTACGTGTTTCGCAATGGCAGAGGAACGCAACTGACGCGCGACCACACGGTGGCGGATGAGCAGGTGAGGCTGGGCATTCTTTCCAAGGAAGATGCTGCGACCGACGACGTACGGCATGTGCTGATGCGGTCCCTGGGCAATGAGTTGTTTGTGGCGGCGGACACCACCACGGTGAATATTCTTCCTGGGGATGTGTTGCTGCTTTGCACCGATGGACTGCACGGCTATGTGCCGGATGCGGCTATCCAGGATATCCTTCAGCGAAACAGCGATCTGGATCGAGCGGCGGCGGCACTGGTTGCGGCTGCCAATGATGCGGGCGGTCATGATAATGTCAGCGTGCAGCTGATTCGAGTAAAAATGGTGGAGCGAATGGGGCTCTACCGGGGACGCCCATACAGGTTGCTCTAGATGATCGCACCCAATCTCACACTCCGTCCCGGCGACCGGCTCGATGACTACGAGCTGGAAGATATCGTCGCGACCAGTGGCATGGCGACGGTGTTTCGGGCACGCGACCAGAGAACCGGCAAGCAGGTTGCGATCAAGGTGCCGCATCCCGAGGTTGAGAGCGATCCGACGATGTTCGACCGCTTCCGTCGCGAGGAGGAGATCGGCACACGCATCGACCATCCTGGCGTGATGAAGGTCTTCGCAAACCCGGACCGTTCGCAGGTCTACATGGTGATGGAGTGGCTGGATGGCCGGCTGCTGCGGCAAGTACTGAATGACGAGAAGAAGCTGCCGGTCGAGCGGGCGGTGCAGCTGACGGTGGGCATCTGCGCTGCGCTCGAACACATTCATGGGAACGGCATTGTCCACCGCGACCTGAAGCCGGAGAACATCATGGTGGGCGCGAATGATGAGATTCACCTGATCGACTTCGGCATCGCAGCCAGCGCCGGATCGCGACGGCTTACGTTCGCACACTTTTCGCAGAGTATGGGAACGCCGGATTACATCTCGCCGGAGCAGGTGCGGGGAAAGCGCGGCGATGCACGCAGCGACATCTACGCGCTGGGCGTGATGCTGTACGAGATGCTGACCGGCGTTGTGCCGTTCTCAGGGCCGAATCCCTTTGCCGTGATGAATGATCGACTGCTGAATCAACCCGTTCCTCCAAGACAGCTTGAGCCATCGATCACACCGCAGCTTCAGGAGATTCTGTATCGTGCGCTGGAGCGTGAGCCGAAGAACCGGTACGCGAGCGCGCGGGAGATGGCACACGATCTCCTGCACCAGGATGAGGTGGGGATCGCCGAGCGTCCGGAGGCCGAGCAATGGAAGACGAGACGGTCACCGGGGAAGCGGCGGTTGCTGCTGTATGCGGCGCTGGCGCTGATTCCGCTGCTGCTCTTTGGATTGCTGCTGCTGGTGTCTCGCCGCTCCTAGAGCAGTTGCGGCGCTGAGCGTCTAGCGCGGCACGAACTCGTCGGCGTGAACGAGGAACTCTGGATAGGCCCCTGCGCCGAGCTCGCGGATGTCCATGCCCTGCCAGTCGCCGTCCTTGTCCACGCGGAAGCGGACCAGCTTATTGAGCAGGAGATGGCTGATGTGGATGAGCGGGAGCATGACGCCGAGCAGTGTCGCTATCCCGATCAGTTGAGCGAGGAGAAGCGCGCTGCGCGAACCGGTCGCCGGGCCGAAGATGCCGAAGGCGACCAGGCCCCAGAGGCCGGCGCCCAGGTGCACGGAGATGGCTCCGCCGGGGTCATCGATGAACAGCCTGAGTTCGAGGGCCTCGACGAGGAAGGTTACGAGTGTGCCGGCGACGATGCCGATGAAGATGGTGGCGAGGGGTGAGAGCAGGCCGGCGCCAGCGCTGCCAGCGACGAGACCGGCGATCCAGCCGTTGGCGCTGAGTGAGGCGTCGGGCTTGTGATAGCGCAGTTGGGTGATGCAGACGGCAGCGAGACAGCCTCCAGCGGCGGAGAGCATCACGTTGATGGCAATGACGACTACCTGCACCGCTGAGATTCCGTAGAAGAGCATGGAGGCGGCGGAGTCCAGGCCGATCCAACCGATGAGAGCGAGGATGCAGCCGAAGAGCACAAGGACGATGTTGTGACCGGGGATGGCGGCGGCTACCTGGTCGGAGTATTTGCCTTGGCGGGGGCCGAGGATCCAGGCGACGGAAAGTGCGGTGAGGCCGCCGATGACCTGAATCACTCCCGCACCGCCGGTGTCGATGAAGGATGGAAGGCCGAAGAGCGGGGTGAGCTGGGCGAGCCAGCCAGAGCCCCAAACCCAGTGCGTGAAGAGAGGAAAGAAGAGCGCTGCTAAGAGTGCGCTCGAGGCGCAGATGGATGCGAGGCGCCAGCGGTCGCTGCCGGCGCTGATCGGGATGAGCGAGGCGAGGCCAACGGCGAAGATCTGCAGGGCGAGCACGAGTGCAGCGTATGGACTCTGGAGCAGGCTGGAGCGAAGGCCAGCGGCGAAGAAGGGCTCGGCGCCGAGCCAGTCCCAGTGCTTGCCGGCGAGTTGCACGGCGTGCGCGAGGCCGCTGGGATATCCAGCCCAGGAGAAGCCGATGAGGACGAAGACGATCGCCGTAACGCTCAGGGCGCAGAGTGTTGCCAGCATCGCGTGGGCTGCGCTGCGCGAGCGTCCGAGGCCCTGATGGATGAGAGCAAGACCGGCGGTGGCGAGTGGAACGAGGATGATGCAGAGAAGACAGATGGCCAGGTTCATTCGGTGCCTCTCTGCAGCGAGCGATAGCGCTGGGCGATGAGCGCTAGCCCGAGGAGTTCGACGAGCAGACCGGCGAGGACGAAGGTGAAGCGCTGCCCGAGACCTGCGAGCAAGAGGAGGGCGGCAAGAGCAAGCAGCCAACCGGAGACCATCAAGAGGGAGCCAATCAAACTCAAGGGCAATCCTTTGCGCTTCGCTGAGATATTGTGATGAGTTCAGTCTATCTATTTTTCTTCCGCTTCAAAAAATTTCCGCACTGCGATTTCTTTCGCTTCAAGATTTTCAACGTCAAGACTTGAGCTTCATGCGCGTTTTGTGCAGGTGGTCTAGTAGACTCGAATGCATTCCACAGCAGATGAAGAGTGAGGAGACGCGCGATGAAGAACGTTCTCAACCAGGTGGTGTCTTCGCCCTTCGGAGCGTTTGTGGTGCTCCTGGTGGCAGCGTCGCTGGAGGTGCTGGGGGATTCGTTCTTCCAGTCGGGGTTGTATCGCTCGACGGGAACGCATCGCGCGATGTGGTTTGTGCTGGGAGTTGCGGTGCTTGGGTTCTATGGGCTGAGCGTGAATCTGCCGCCGTGGGACTTTGGCAGGCTGCTGGGTGCGTATGTCGCGCTGTTCTTTGTGGTCGCGCAAGTGGTTGCGAAGGTGCGGTTCCATCAGTCGCCGAGCACGCCCATCCTGGTGGGTGGGAGTTTGATCGTCGCTGGCGGGTTGGTGATTACATTCTGGAAGGGCTAGGGATGGGGTAGGAGACTTACGCCCTGGGGGTGTTTCTTTCTGGTGGGTTAGAGGGGCTTGAGGCGGCATGGGGGGCCAAAGAGTTGCACCTGTGACCATGCCCACTTCCAATCGTTAGGAAACAGGACTACTATGCTCGCGGACGGCCCCTCCTACCCCCCGAGCCCGCGAGATCGGACTTGCTCGGCATCTGGAGCCGGCTCAAATTCGAACACTGAGGTGGTTTTATGAGCGCCATTCCTATTCTGTGGATCGTGTGGGCCGTAGCTGCTGCAAGCCTGCTCATCCTGCTCGGCTATCGCGGAACCCTGACCCGGTATGAGGAAGACCAACTCTTTCTCGCCGGAACGGGCAACCGCGAGGCGCAGGAACAGATCGAGATTCTGTCGAAGGTGGAGAAGATTCAACCCTACGTTCGGCTGGCGATCGGGGCGACATGCGTGATGTCGGTCTGGATCCTCGGCATCTATGTTTGGGATGCGGTACAGCATTTATTGTAAGCATGATTGCGGGCACAACCGGAACGGACGGTAGTCGGGCGGTGCTTGCGAGTGCTGCTCGTCTCGCTGCCGCGCTAGTGCTCGGCTCGTTAGTGCTCGTCAGTGCTCGTCTCGCTGCCGCGCTAGAAGGCGCGGACGCCGCGGTCGATGACAAGTTCGTCGACACAGATGTTGAGCGCGAGACCGACTTTGCGGAAGCCATCGCGCCACTCGCGCGACCAATAGGTAGCGTCGGAGCGGCGGAGTAGATCGTTCCAGATATTCTGGGCCTGCCAGAGGTTGATCTCCATGGGGAGCGTGCGGAGACTCTCGGCGATGGCGAGGGTCTCGTTGAGTACGGACAGGTTCTGCTGGCCCTGCTGCTCGGCTGCGGCTTCAAGGCGGACCATGGCGCGCTTCATGCGGCGGTCGGCGGTGTAGCTGAGCAGGTTATTGTCGAGAGTGATGTGATCGACTTCGGCGCGACGGAGCAGGCGGGCGATCTCGGCGGAGTCGAAGGTGTCGGACTCGAGGGCGTGGCGCAGGCTGGCGTTGACGGCAAAGCTGGCGGTGACGGCGAGCGCGGGTGGAGTGGGGACGTTGCCCTCGCCGAGGAAGTCGAGCAGGGTGGCGTGCTCTTCGTAGATGCGGATGAGTGAGCCCTCGACCTCGGCGAGCGTCTGGTTGAGGATGCCCTGGAGGATGCGGTACTGCTCGTCGGCGAAGAGCGAGGTGAGGGAGTAGAGCGTGCAGGCGAAGTAGCCGTCGATGAAGCGGATGAGTTCGGGGAGGTTGGAGTGGCGGACGGAGCCGTACGCGTTGGTGACGAAGGCCTCCCAGGCGGCTGCATCTTCCGGTTGAAAACGCTTGACGGCGGCAAAGAGATTCTGGTCGCCGAGGTGCAGGACGGCGAAGCAGATGTCTTCGGTCTCCTCGGTGATGCGGGAACGCAGGGAGGCGCGGCCGACGGCGAAGCGGCTGCGGCCGGAGGTCATGACGTCGTAGCTGCGGCGGTTGACTTCGAAGCAGAAGATCTGCCCGGAGTCGGGATAGCTGCGGAACATGGAGCTGATGGCGTAGTGCGCGCCGACGCTTTCGAGATCGAGACGCCCGGCGTTGATGAAGCGGCGGTAGACCTCGGCGCCGTTGGCGATGTCGGGGTCGCTGCTCTCGGCGCGGGCGAGGATCTGGAGGAAGTCGGCTTCGAGCTCGGAGGCCGATTCGCCGAAGAGGGCCGGGTCGGAGAAGAGCTTGTGGGCGAGCTGGATGACGCGGCCAGCGTAGGCGATGATCTGGATGGTCTCGATGCCGGAGACGTCGTCGAAGAACCAGCCGCAGCTGGTGTACATGAGCTGGGCGTGGCGTTGGAGCTCGAGGAGTTCGAAGACGGTGATGCGCTCGGCTGGGGTCAGGGTATGGGTTGCGTGGACAGCGAAGAAGCGGTCGAGGTTGTCGGAGCTGCGGTCGAGGATGACGTGGATGTAGGCGTCGCGGGCCGCCCAGAGGTCTTTGAGGAGCGGAGCGGCGACGGCTTCGGCGAGGGGTGCGGTGCGGTCGCGCAGAAGGTCGAGGGCTTCGCGCAGAGGTGCACGCCAGCGCTGGTTGCCATCGGGCTTGCCACTGTTGCAGCCGCAGTCGGAGCGCCAGCGCTCGACGCCGTGGGAGCAGCTCCAGGAGGTGTTGTCGACGACCTCGGCCTCCCATTGCGGAGGAAACTTTTCGAGGAATTCGCCGTAGTTGGTGAGCCGCGCAAGATTGTTCTCTTTGATCGAGTTGAGGGCGTAGCTGAGGGCCATCTCGCCGTGCTTGTGGTGGTGGCCGTAGCTCTCGCCGTCGGTGGCGACGTGGGCGAGTTGGGGCTCGGTGGCGGGCTTGCCGGCGCGGAAGCCCGAGACGAGGCGGCGAGCGAAGGTATCGCCGTCGTTGAGTAGACCCTCGAAGGCGATCGAGCGAGAGGCGGGGCCGTCGTAGAAGAAGACGGCGATGGAACGGCCTTCGTCGAGCTGGACGATGTAGGGCTGTGTGGTGTCGACGCTGGCGTCGGGAGTTTCGGCCCAGGGGGCAGCTGTTGCCTCCGGGGCTATAGCCCCTTCAACGCTGACGCCCGCACGCTTCAAGGCGACGGCACCTGGCAGCTTGCGGACGCGGGCGCACTGGTGGGGCGCGAGGATGGTGAACTTGATGCGCTCCTGCGCGAGGAGGTCGAGGATGGAGCGGGAGACGGCGGTCTCGGCGAGCCACATGCCCTCGGGCTTGCGTCCGAAGCGGTGCTCGAAGTCGGCGATGCCCCAGCGGATCTGGGTGCGGGCGTCGCGCTCGGAGGCGAGCGGCATGATGATGTGGTTGTAGACCTGGGCGAGGGCAGAGCCGTGGTTGGAATAAAGCGCCGCGCTGGTCTGGTCGGCGTCCTGAATCATCCGGTAAGTGCGCGGAGCGAAGTCTTGCAGCCAGCTGAGAAGCGTGGGGCCGAAATTGAAGCTCATGCGCGCGTAGTTGTTGACGATCCGGATGATCTGCCGCTGCTGGTTGACGATGCGCGAGGCGCCGTTGGGGGCGTAGCACTCGGAGGTGATGCGCTCGTTCCAGTCGTGATAGGGGGCGGCGGAGTCCTGCAGTTCGATGGTCTCGAGCCAGGGGTTCTCGCGGGGCGGCTGGTAGAAGTGGCCATGAACGCAGATATAGCGCAGCGGTTGGGCGGGTGCGGGGCCTGTTTTTCGTGTTGCTGGCATCGTGCTTTCAGAATAACAATTGTGCGGAAACCTTACGGCTTCGATGGGCGGTGTGCGCTGCATTGAGGTCAAGTTTATGCGCTCTCACGAAACTTGCGACCGAAGAGGAGTTTGCGGCCAGCCAGGTAGGGCCGGAAGTCCACGAGGGGGATGAACAGCCGTTGCACTCGATTGTTGAGCAGCACCAGGATAGAGGAGATCGTCGTGAGGAGCACCTGCACCAGAATGATGATCATGCTAAAGGCCACCGTGGTAGCCCAGTCGAGCATTGCGTGCGTTGGAGAGAAGATGCGGACAGCGAAGATGGAGAGGATCAGGATCACGCAAAAGCCGAACAGGCCGCTCGATAGCAGGAGCAGACGGACAAAGATGGTGTCGGCGTAGACCGACATGCTGCTGAAGCCGTGCACGATGAGGGAGGAGAAGTTCATCTTCGACTTGCCTGCGTAGCGGCGGCCGCGGCGGATAGGGACGAGTGTCATTGGAAGCTGCGAGCGCATGATGGCTGCGGGCAGGTTGTTCCAGAGGTCGGAGACCATGACGAGGCGGTCGACGTAGCTGCGGGAGAGGATGCAAAAGTTGCCGAAGCTGATGGCTTGTCCGGTGACCAGCTCGAAGAACCATTTGTAGAGCATGTAGAAGCCCTTGAAGGAGATGGTCTCCACGCGCTTTTTGCTGTGAGCGATAAAGCAGAAGTCGTCGCGGCCGTCGATGTTGCGGGTGAGCGCCTGGATGGAGTGCGGAGGGTCTTCGCCATCGGCGTCCATGATGAGGACCGCGTCGAAGTCATGGTCCTCAGCGGCGACGCAGAGTCCGATGGCGATGGCGCGCTGGTGGCCTACGTTCACCGATACGGTGATGATCTCGACTCCAACAAGATGCTGCAGGCCGGACAAATCATTGAAGTTGGGCGGGGCAGCTTCGGTTGAGCCATCGTCGATGATGCTGACAAAGATCTGGAATGGAAGAGTCGATGCCGCACTGTCCAGTTCGCGCAGAAGCATGCCAAGCGATATCCAGTCGTTGTAGACGGGGATGACCAGACGCAGCTTGTTCACGACGATCTCCTGTAGTTTGGACGGGCTGATGCGGACGCTGTTCCTTACCCTGGATTCTGCTCATCATCATACAGTTGGGGGTATCCGCGGTCGCTCTGAAAGATGGCCAGCCAGGCGAGACGAGCGTCGGACCCGGATCGTCACACTGTGGTGCTTCCGGCTATGGAAGCTTGGCGGCGGCGAGGTCGCAGGCGCGCCAGAGATACCAGCTGGCGACCGAGCGCCAGGGCGCCCACTTCTTCGCGCGGCGCTCCATGTCGGCGGGCCTGGCGAGCAGATCGGGCGTGACCTTGACGCCGGGCTTGAGGCCCTGGAAGGTGAGGGCGAAGCCTTTGCGGACGCCGTAGTCGCTGGTGGGGAAAACGTCCGCGCGGCCGAGGCGGAAGATGAGCATCATCTCGACGGTCCACTTGCCGATGCCCCGGACTTGCGTGAGGTGCTCGATGATGGCCGCATCCTCCATCCGACGGATCTTCGCCAGGGAAGGGACGGTGCCGTCGAGAGTCCTGGCGGCGAGGTCGCGGAGGGCGAGGGTCTTGTTGTGGGAGAGGCCGGCGGCGCGGAGTTGCTCGGTGGGGCAGTCGAGGAGGTGCTCGGGTGAAGGATGTTGGCCGATGCCGCAAAGGGGCTCGAAGCTCGAGATCATGCGGGCGTGAATGGTGGCGGCGGCTTTGCCGTGGAGTTGCTGATAGATGATGGATTCGGTGAGGGCTTCGAAGGGGGATTGGCTGGAGGCGAGGCGCAGGGTGAGGGGGCCGGCGCGGGAGATGAGCTGGGCAAGCTTCGGGTCAGCGGCGGAGAGCGCGGCGATGGCCTCGGCGGAGTCGTAGGGGAGCTTGCGGGTGGGGCCGGTGCGGGGCATATGGGGATGATAGGCGGTACCGCTGCGGCGGAGAAATCTTCATCCGGACTCGATCATGAAGGCGCAATTTCCAAGGATGGTGGCAGGAGTTAGGCATTTGGAGCGGGTCTAAGTCGCGAAATGGGTAATAACGCCATTTGTGACCGATAAGCGACCAGATTTTTCGCGTATCCACGCAACATAAGTGACCGCTATCACATCTTTCTTTTTCACTGCTATACTCATTTTCTCAAAAATGGTGGCTACGGATGCGATGTCTGGGCCGATGGCAAGCTGAAGCGGTATATCGACAAGCTAGAAGGATTCGACCTCCAGAGTGGTTTTTGACGTGGAGCAAGCAGGAGCGCATTCATGGCGCAAGTATTTGACCGCAGTTCGAATGCCCTGGCGCGCGCGAGCCTCGCGCTGACGGGCTTGATCGTCATCGCACTTGGCGTGGCGCTGAACTCGTTGCAGCGGTCGCCATGGGTGACCCGGCAGGGACAGCGGCCGGACCAGCCTGTGCCGTTCAGCCACAAACATCACGTCGAGGGCCTTGGGCTGCAGTGTCAGTACTGTCATACGTCGGTGGAGAGGAGCTCGTACGCTGGCATTCCACCGACGAAGACGTGTATGAACTGCCACTCGCAGATCTGGACGGACGCGCAGCTGCTGGAGCCGGTGCGGCACAGCTGGGCGACGGGTCAGTCGATCCGATGGATCAAGGTGCATGACCTTCCGGACTACGTGTACTTCAATCATGCGATTCATGTGAACAAGGGCATTGGGTGCGCGAGCTGTCATGGACGCGTGGATGAGATGCCGCTGATGTATGCGCAGAACACGCTGCAGATGGAGTGGTGCCTGAACTGCCACCGCGATGCTGGAGTGAATCTGCGGCCGACCTCGGAGGTCTACAACATGGCGTGGGCTGGGCCTTCGACGGATAAGCCGGTGTGGTGCGCGACGACGGGCAAGGCGGGACCGACGGCGCAGCAGGTCTCGTGCGTAACGACCGATCCGGCCAATGGGAATCCGGAGCTGGCGCAGTTGGACAAGCCTGCCGGAATGAGCAAGGAACAGTCGGGAACGGACCTGCAGCCGCATCCGGGGGCGGGTGAGGGGCAGACGGTATCGGATGCTCCGATGATTGCGATGCCCGCGAGCTATGTGAAGTTCACCGGCCAGATGGAGCTGGGTCATTATCTGACGCAGCAGTACCACATCCGCACAGCCAATGAGCTGTCCAGCTGCGAGGTGTGCCACCGATGAACGAGACCCGAATGAATATCGAACAGCCGATGGCAGCAGAGAGTCAGGCGCAGGCAGTCGTGACGCCCGCTGTGCAGGTGGTGAAGACGATTGCGCCGGCGAAGATGACGCTGGCCGAGGTGCGGGCGAAGCTCGACGGCAAGAGCGGCAAGCGCTATTGGAAGAGCCTGGACGAGCTGGCGGATACGCCGGCGTTTCAGGAGCTGATGATGGAGGAGTTCCCGCGCCAGGCTGGATCCTCTATCGGTGCGGGTGAGTGGGTGGATGCGGTCAGCCGTCGTGGCTTCCTGAAGGTGATGGGCGCGAGCTTTGCGCTGGCTGGATTGGCCGGATGCACCAAGCAGCCCGATGAGCCGATCTATCCGTATGTGAAGCAGCCGGAGGACCTGGTGCTCGGCAGGCCGATGTACTTTGCGACGGCGCATCCTTTCCCGACGGGCGCGATTCCGGTGCTGGTGAAGTCGGATGCGTTCCGTCCGATCAAGCTCGAGGGCAACCCGGAGCACCCGATGTCGAAGGGCAAGTCGGATGCGTTTACGCAGGCTTCGCTGCTTGACCTGTACGATCCAGACCGCTCGCAGTTCCCGCGCTTCCGTGGGGAGCAGGCGGACTTTGGGGCGTTCCAGAGAGACTTTGCGCAGGCCGTTGCGGCGACCAGGACCGGCGCGGGCGTCGCGTTGCTGTCGGAGACGATTACGTCGCCGACGCTGGCGGCACAGTGGAAGCAGGTGCAGACGAAGTACCCGCAGGCCAGGCTGGTGCAGTATGAGCCGGTGAATCAGGATGCGGGGCGCGCTGCGTCGAAGGCTGCGTTCGGGGATTACTACGACACGCAGTACAGGCTCGCGGATGCGGATGTCATCCTCGCGCTGGATGCAGACTTTCTCGGTGGGATCGGGTTCCCGGGGTTCCTGCCGCTGTCGGCGGCGTGGGCGGAGCGGCATCGGTTTGATAAGGACAAGCCGATGAACCGGCTGTACGTCGTCGAGACAATGCCCACGGTGACGGGCTTCAAGGCCGAGCATAGGCTGGCGTTGAAGCCGAGTGAGATTGACGCGTTTGCGAATGCGCTGGCTGGTGGGAACGGCCCGGCGCTGACGAATCCTGAGGCGCAGAAGTTCCTGACGGCGGTGCTGGACGATATCCGGAAGTCGGGCGGACGGTTTGCGGTGGTGGTTGGGCCGGGCAGCTCGCTGGCCGCGCATACGGCGGCGCTGGCGGTGAATGCGGCCCAGGGTGCGGTCGGAAAGACGGTGATCTACACGGAGACGGTTGCGCCGATTCCGACGGAGCAGGCGGCGGAGCTGAAGGCGCTGGTCGCGGACATGAACGCGGGCAGGGTGCAGTGGCTGGTGATGCTGGGCGTCAATCCGCTGTACAACGCGCCGGCGGATCTGGAGTTTGAGGGTGCGTTCAACAAGGTCCCGTATAGCGTGCATCTGGGCTCGCATGTGGATGAGACGGGCTTCTACTCGACGTGGCACATCAACAAGGCGCATTACCTGGAGATCTGGACGGATGCGCGGGCGTATGACGGAACGATCTCGGTGGTGCAGCCGATGATCGATCCGCTCTACGGCGGCAAGAACGCGCACGATGTGCTGCAGACGCTGCTCGATCCTGCGGTGAGTTCGTATGACGCGGTGTTGGCGAATGCGAAGACGTACATCAAGGTGGCGAGTGGTGGCGCGGCCAAGAGTACCGTTGCGAGCACTGCCGCGCCAGCGGCCAGCGCCGCAGCGAATGGCGCGGCAGCAACTGCTGCGGAAAAGGCTGCGAATGGCGGTGCGGTACCCGTCGTCAGTGCGTTCGAGCTGGCGTGGCGCAAGGCGCTGCATGATGGCTGGTTTGCGAATACGGCGTTTACGCCGAAGACGCTGGGTGCGCCGAAGAGTGTTGCGGCGAGCGCGGGTGCTGCTGGCGGCGGAGCTGCGGTGAGCGGGATCGAGATCAGCTTCAAGCCGGATGCGTCGCTGTATGACGGGCGTTATGGCAACAACGGCTGGCTGCAGGAGCTGCCCAAGCAGGTGACGAACATGAGCTGGGACAATGCTGCGCTCATGAATATGGACCTGATGGGCAAGCTGGGCATCGAGGAGAATGAGGCGATCGAGCTGACGCTCAACGGCCGCAAGATCATTACTCCGGTGCTGATGTCGCCGGGACATCCGAACGATGCGGTGACGGTGCATCTGGGACTGGGGCGGCGCGCTGAGGCTGGACGTGTAGGTGCAGGCGTCGGGTTCAATGCATATGCGCTGCGGACGGTAGACCAGCCGCTCTCGGCCAGTGGGCTGACGATTGCGCGGGGCAAGGGATCGTATGATCTGTGCGTCACGAAGGTGCACAACATCGAGCACCGCGGGCAGTACGCGCAGCACGATCTGGAGCGGCCGCTGTCGGATAAGGAGGGCGTGTACTCGCTGGCCGGGCATGAGGCGATGGAGCGGTCGATCATCCGCTATGCGACCTACGAAGAGGCGATGAAGAATCCGGACTTCGCGCATCTGGGCACGAAGGATTCCGATGGAACGCTGGTCAACAAGGTTGGGTATAACCCGCAGGGCGAGTCGGTTCCGCACGAGGAGAGCTTCTATCCGGACAATTGGCGGTACGACCACGCAGAGGTTGTTGGCGTTAATGCGAAGGTGCTCCAGAACAAGTGGGGAATGTCGATCGATCTGAACTCCTGCGTGGGCTGCAATGCGTGCGTCATGAGCTGCTACGCGGAGAACAATATTGCGGTGGTGGGGCGCGAGCAGGTGAAGATTGGCCGCATCATGCAGTGGCTGCGCATCGACACGTATTTCGAAGGCGACCTGCATGCGCCGAAGGCACACTTCCAGCCGATGCTCTGCCAGCACTGCGAGAGCGCGGGCTGCGAGCAGGTTTGCCCGGTGGGCGCGACGGTGCATACGCCCGAAGGCATCAACACGATGGTCTACAACCGTTGCGTTGGTACTCGCTATTGCTCAAACAACTGCCCGTACAAAGTGCGGCGCTTCAACTTCCTGCTGTACTCGGATTACGACACCGAGAGCTTGAAGTTCATGCGCAACCCGGATGTGACGGTCCGTTCGCGCGGTGTGATGGAGAAGTGCAGCTACTGCATCCAGCGCATCGAGGCCGTGAAGATCGAGGCGGACAAGAACAATCGCGCGATCGAGGATGGAGAAATCCAGACGGCGTGCCAGCAGGCGTGCCCGACCGATGCGATCGTCTTCGGCAATCTCAACGATCCGAAGGCGCGCGTGACGAGGCGGAAGGCTGAAGAGCGCGACTACCAGGTGCTCGCCGATCTGAACTACCGCCCGCGCACGAGTTATACCGCTGGCGTCATCAATCCGAACGCGGAGCTTGTCTAATGGCTACCAAAGGACCCATACCGGAGATCGTCGATCCGATGATTGACCCGCGCACCGGCGAGTATGCGGTGATTGCGCCGGGACACACGTTCAAGAGCGTGACGCAGAAGATCGCCGGCATCGTTCTGACGGCCAACACGCCGTGGGCGTGGATGGGCGGCCTGTTCCTGGCGGCGACCATCGCGATGGGCGTGGTGATTACGGTCACCTGGCTGCTGCTGAAGGGCGTGGGCATCTGGGGGATTACGATTCCCGGCGCATGGGGCTTCGCCATCATCAACTTCGTGTGGTGGATCGGTATCGGCCATGCTGGCACGTTGATCTCGGCGATCCTGCTGCTGTTCAAGCAGACGTGGCGCAACTCGATCAACCGGTTCGCAGAGGCGATGACGATCTTCGCGGTGGTGTGCGCGGGCATGTTCCCGCTGCTGCACATCGGACGTCCGTGGCTGGGATACTGGCTGCTGCCGTATCCGAACACGATGAACGTGTGGCCGCAGTTCCGCAGCCCTCTGGCGTGGGACGTGTTCGCGGTGTCGACCTACGCGACGATCTCGGTGGTGTTCTGGTACATCGGCATGATTCCGGACTTCGGCACGCTGCGCGACCGCGCAAAGCTGCCGCTGGCGAAGTACTGCTATGGCATGTTGTCGCTGGGATGGAGAGGTTCGACGCGGCACTGGATCCGGTATGAGTCGGCATCGTTGCTGCTGGCGGGTTTGTCGACTCCGCTGGTGCTCTCGGTGCATACGACGATCAGCTTCGACTTTGCAGTGGCTGCGATGGCTGGCTGGCACACGACGATCTTTCCACCGTACTTCGTTGCGGGCGCCGTTTACTCGGGCTTCGCGATGGTGCTGACGCTGGCGATTCCGATCCGCAAGTTCTACCACCTGGAAGACCTGGTGACGCTGCGGCATCTGGACAACATGGCGAAGGTCATGCTGGCGACGGGGTCGATCGTGGCGTATGGGTACGGCATGGAGATCTTCATGAGCTGGTACTCGGCCAGCCACTGGGAGTTCTTCATGATGTGGAACCGCATGTTCGGGCCGATGGGCTGGGCGTACTGGGTCCTGATTCTGACCAACCTCGCGATTCCGCTGACCACGCTGTGGAGCCGCAAGCTGCGTGTGAATGTCGTCTACCTGTTCTGCCTGTCGTTTGTGGTGAATATCGGCATGTGGTTCGAGCGCTTCGTGATCGTTGTGACCAGCCTGTATCGTGACTACCTGCCGTCGAGCTGGGGCACGTACCGAGCGACCAAGTGGGACTACATGCTGTTTATCGGGACGTGGGGATTGTTTACAACGCTGTTCCTGCTGTTTGCGCGGCTGGCTCCAATGGTTCCGATGTCGGAGATACGGATGATGCTGCCGGAGACGAAGGTGCGTCCGGGCGGCGCAGATGCCGAAGTGGTTGTTCAGGAGGCGCTCTAATGCCACCGCGTGAAGGGATTTACGGTCTGTTGGCCGAGTTCGATACGCCGAGTGAGTTGGTGCATGCCACCGAGATGGCGCACCGGGCCGGATATCGCCGCATGGAGTGCTATACGCCGTATCCCGTCGAAGAGGCGGCGGAGGCATTACGCTTCCACAAGACTCGCGTTCCACTGCTGTGTTTGCTGGGTGGGCTGGCTGGATTGATCACGGGATTCCTGCTGCAGACGTGGATCAATGTGTGGGGGTATCCTCTGAATATTCGCGCGATGCCGCTGTTCAGCTGGCCAGCGTTCGTGATTCCAGAGTACGAGTTGACCATTCTATTTGCGGGTCTGTCGACGGCATTCGGGATGATCGCGCTGAACGGATTGCCGCAGTTGTATCACCCGCTTTTCAACGCGCCCAACTTCGCACGTGGCGCGACTACGGATAAGTTCTTCCTCTGCCTCGAGGCGAACGATCCAAGGTTTGAGCCGGTTAAGACGCGCGAGTTTCTGGAGCAGTTTTCGCCAGCCTCCATTGTGGAGGTGGACCACTAATGCAGAGACAGGAAGCTGGAAACAAGAAACAGGAAGCGGCAGGGACGATGCGGATGACACGCAAACTCGTGGGCCTCTCGGCGATGACGGCGACGCTGGCGCTCGCCGGCTGCCGGCAGGACATGCAGGACCAGCCGAAGTTCGTTCCGCAGCGCGGGACAACGTTTTTCGCGGATGGCCGCTCGGTGCGCCCGCAGGTGGAGAACACCGTTGCCCGCAATCAGCTGAACGAGGATTCTTACTTCTATACCGGCATTCAGAACGGCAAGGAGGGTGATGGCCTGCCGATTCCTCTGACCGAAGCGACGATGGAGCGCGGGCAGGAGCGGTTCAATATTTACTGCGCGCCGTGTCACTCGCGTGTGGGCAATGGCGTGGGCATGATCGTGCAGCGCGGGTACCGTCCTGCGGGCAACTACCAGACCGACCGTCTTCGCAACGCGCCGCTGGGACATTTCTTTGCGGTCATGACCAACGGGTATGGGCCGATGCCGGATTACTCTGCGCAGTTGACGCCGGCGGATCGCTGGGCCGTCGCGGCCTACATCCGGGCGCTGCAGTTGAGCCAGAATGCGAAGCCGAGCGATGTGGCTCCGGGCGGCCACGTTCAGGATCTGCATGCAATCGCCAAGGATGCAGGCATGCCTCCCGGCTTTGCTGACCCGTGGGCGCTGCCTGGGACCGCGGTCTACGGCACGCCCAACGGAGAGGACAACGGGATTCCGGGACAGCCGATGGGTACACCTGCAGCGGGAGTTGGGGCGCACTATGGGCAGGCCGCAACGCAGAACTCCGGCCAGCACGACTCGGGCGGAGAACCAATGGCTCCGGTTTCAAACGGTACGCCGTATGGCAAACCGTACTGAGGACTTTTGAAATTTTGGATTCGGCAGAACATTTGGTTACGGACTTTGAAGGCGATTGACCCATGGAAATGGCAGACAAACATCACGGAGCGGCCCTTACGCACGGACATGTTGCGCAGCATGATGCCCACAGCGTTCCGCGCACGCTGCCCGCAGTGCTGGCAGCACCCGGCGTCGTCTCGACGTGGCGCATGCGCGCGGGGATTGTGGCGATCGTCTTCGCAATTATTTCGGTGCTGTGTTTCGCCTGGACGCACGAGGGCCGCAACCACCTGCTGCGCGCGTACCTGATGGGCTACATGACGTGCTTCAACTTTTGCGGCGGAGCGCTGGCGTTCCTGATGGTGCAGTACGTGTCGGGCGGCAAGTGGGGGCAGATCCTGCGGCGGCCGCTGGAGGCGATGACGCGGACGATCTGGGTGGTGATCCTGATGCTGCTGCCGGTGCTGTTTTTGATGAAGCACCTGTACCAGTGGGCGGCGTTCCCGAACGCGGCTGCGACGCTGCAGGCGTACAGGCAGGGGTTGATGACGCAGGAGCAGCAGCTCACGGCCAACGCGAAGCACGCCATGCTGAATCCGGCGGCGGCAATGGTTGCGGCGGCGATTGTGCTGGGCTGGATGGCGCTGGTGATTACGCTGCTGAACTACTGGTCGGTGCAGCGTGACAACGATCCGGAGGCGGGCACGCAGGCGAGCTTCGACAAGTGGCGGGTGCGCTTCGAGAACCTCTCGGGACCGTCGATCCTGCTGTACGTCCTCTTGATGACGGCGTTCGTGATCGTGTTTGTGAAGTCGCTGGATGTGACGTGGTACTCGTCGGTGTATGGGCTGCAGTTCCTTGTGGCGCAGGGATATGCGGTGCTGGCGCTGGGTATTCTTTCGCTGATTCTGCTCTCGCGCTATGAGCCGATGAAGACGATGTTTCGCATTACCGAGCAGCACGACATGGGCAAGCTGGCGTTTGCGTTTGTGATGCTGAACATCTATCTGTGCTTTGCAGAGTTCCTGATCATCTGGTCGGGCAATGTGCCGGACGAGATTCCGTGGTATCTGCATCGCATTCATGGCGGCTGGTGGACGATCTGCTCGCTGGACGTGATCTGCCACTGGGTGATTCCGTTCTGCCTTCTGTTGTCGCGCGACCTCAAGCGGTCGAAACGCAAGATGATCTGGCTGTGTGTCTTTATGCTGGTGGCGCGGTTGATCGATATGTTCTGGCTGATCGAGCCGAACTTCAAGGATGCGGCCGGCAATCTGCACATCGCAGGCAATATCGGAATTCTGGCGTATGTCACGGTGCCGATCTCGGTGATCGCGTTCTGGATGGTGTTTTACCTGAACGAGTTGATGAAGCGACCGCTGATCAACGTGAACGATCCGCATACGGAAGAGCTACTGGAGCCTGAACATGCACACTGAGGGAAACGAGCCCGGTAAAGATCCAATGCGGCACGAAGGAGTTACGCCGCAACCGTCGCCCAGGCGCGATAGCGAACACCCTGGCTATGAGACGCAGGATGTCAGCGTCAGTGGCATCGTTACGTTTCTTGCGGGCCTGTCGGGCTTCCTGCTCATCTTCTTCTTTTTCTGCTTCGCGATGGGAAAGGCGATCAACCATGCGCTCGTGAAGCATGATGGAGAGCCGGACAAGTGGCACTCCAGGCGGGTGACGATGGGAGCGACACCGCGGGGCGAGAAGCGCGAGAATTTGATCTCGAACGCAACGCTGGAGCAGCGTGAGTTGCAGCAGATGACGCAGGCGTTTCCGACGCCGCGGCTGGAGGCCGACGACGGCAACCAGGATCTCGCCGACCTGCATGCACGAGAGGACTTGCTGCTCAACTACTACAGCAGCTCGCCGAATCTGCCAGACGGTACGATCCGCATTCCGATCGAGCGAGCAATGCAGCTCATCGTCCAGCGTGGTCTGGCGCCGGCACCGCAGCCGCCGGCAGCACTGATGGCTGGCGAGAGCGCGCCGACGGTGACAGCTCCGCTGACAAACGGGTTTGCACGAACAGGATATGAGCTCGGGACGATAGAAACACGGGAGCAGCAGAATGAATTCAACCGCGCGGAAGGCAAGCATTAGCGCGTGCAACAGGGAGCAGGCGGGACGGCTCCATGGGCCACTCGTGACGGCGCCGGGCCGGATGCAACAGCAGGATTGAGAGCAGGAAAAGCGTGATCGCAGTGAATACAACTCGTAGCACCGCAGCAGTCTTCGCAGGGTTAGCGCTGGCGCTCGGCCTGATCGCCGCGCCGCTGCGGTGTGGTGCGCAGGTGTCCAGCTACGGGGATAAGATCGCGGGCGAGAACACGGGTGACCAGCTGCCGACCGTGCTGCAGAAGGTGCAGGTAACGCAGCAGCTGAATGCGCAGCTGCCACTCGATGCGGCATTCGTTGACGATACGGGGATACCGATCAAACTTGGTAAGTACTTCGACGGCAAGCACCCGGCAGTGGTGACGACGGTGTACTACAACTGCCCAATGCTGTGCTCGGAGGAGATGGATGGACTGACAAGCGCGCTGGAGATGGTGCATCTGGTTCCGGGCAAGGATTTTCAAATCGTCATCATCAGCATTGACCCCAGCGAAACGCCGCAGCTGGCTGCGCAAAAGAAGGAGTTTTACCTGAAGCGCTACGGACATCCTGAGACGGCCGGTGGATGGCACTACCTGACCGGGAAACAGCCCGCAATCGACGCGGTGACCAAGGCTGTGGGCTTTGGCTATGTGCGGGTGCCGGGGCCGGATGGCCGGTTGACGCAGTTTGCCCATGCGAGCTCGATTGAGCTGGCTACACCGCAGGGCAAGCTGGCGCAGTATTACCTGGGCGTGGAGTACTCGCCGAAGGATCTGCTTCTAGGGCTGATCGACGCCTCCGGAAACAAGATCGGATCGCCGGTGGCAAACATTCTGACGTACTGCTACCACTACGATCCGCAGACCAACAAGCATTCGCTGATCGTGGTGCGTGCCGTGCAGCTGGGCGGCATGGTTACAGTCGCTTCGCTGGGCAGCTTTATGTTTTTGATGTTTCGGCGCGATGTCCAGCTCGGGCGCAAACAAGATACATCTCAGCCGAGCAAAAAAAAGACCGGCGAAATGGATAAGGGCTAAACGATGGGACTGAGTCCAGTACTGTGGCAATTTTTGGTGAAGTGGCTGCACTCTTCGTCGCTGTTCCCGACGGAGGCGAGCGGCATCTCGCCCTACGTCGACGCGCTGTACTTCTTTCTGGTGGCGATGACGGTCTTCGGAACGGCGCTGGTGGCGGCGCTTTTGTTAGCGTTCTCGATCCGCTACCGGCGCGAGAAGAGTCCAGTGGCGACGCATGTCGAGGGGTCGACGCTGCTCGAGGCGACGTGGACGATCATTCCTTTGGCGATCTTCCTGGTAGCGTTTGTGTGGGGCGCACTGCTGTACTTCCGCATCTACAATCCGCCGGCCAACGCGATGAACATCTATGTCGTCGGTAAGCAGTGGATGTGGAAGGCCGAACATCCGGGCGGGCAGCACGAGATCAATGCGCTGCATGTCCCGATGGGACAGCCTGTCCAGCTGACCATGATCTCGCAGGATGTGTTCCACAGCCTTTCGATTCCAGATTTCCGCATCAAGCGCGAAGTGATTCCCGGACGCTACTCGACGGTGTGGTTCGAGGCTACACAGCCGGGCACCTATCACCTGTTTTGCACGCAGTATTGCGGCACGCAGCACTCGGGCATGGTGGGCGAGGTTACGGTGCTGACGCCGGAAGACTATGAAAAGTGGTTGCAGCAGTCGACCTCCGGCATGAGCCTGGCGCAGAACGGAGAGCGCTTGTTTTCAAGCATGGGATGCAACTCCTGCCACAACGGCACCGCAGCGGCGCGGGGGCCGAGCCTTGCGGGTGTGTATGGCTCGAAGCTGACGTTGACCGATGGGAGTCAGATCCTGGTGGACGATGCTTATCTGCGCGATACAATTTTGAACCCATCAAAGCATGTGACCGCTGGCTTTGCGCCCATCATGCCGACGTACCAAGGGCAGATGAGCGAAGACGGCCTGATCGACCTGGTCGAATTTATCAAGAACATGCAGTCGAACTACCGCGTGCAGCAGACGCTGGTAACGGCTGAATCCGGCGAGGCAGCTCCAACAACGCCTCCACCGGGCACAACTGAAACGGGGAAGCCATGAGTGCTGCGATCGGAAATACCATTGTCTCTCTGCCTGACCAGAGCACGGCGCAGATACCAAGGCACAACTACATCAACAATGAGCACGGCTTGTTGAGCTGGTTGCTGACCAGTGACCACAAACGCATCGCGATTTTGTATCTGATCTCGATCACGTTCTTCTTCTTTATTGGTGGAGCTTTCGCTGGCCTGATTCGGTTGGAGCTGCTGACGCCGCAGCCGGATCTGGTCTCGTCGGACACGTACAACAAATTCTTCACGATGCACGGCATCATCATGATTTTTCTCTTCCTGGTGCCTTCGGTGCCGGCGACGCTGGGGAATTTCCTAATTCCGATTATGCTCGGCGCGAAGGATCTTGCGTTCCCGAAGATCAACCTGCTGAGCTGGTATTTGTACATGATTGGCGGAACGCTGACGCTGACTGCGCTGGTGCTGGGTGGAGTCGATACGGGCTGGACGTTTACGACGCCGCTCTCGACGCATTACCTGAACACGCATGTGATTACGGCAGCGACTGCGATCTTCGTGGCGGGGTTCAGTTCGATCTTCACCGGATTGAATTTCATTGTGACCATCCACCGGATGCGTTGCCCGGGCATGACGTGGTTCCGCATGCCGCTGTTTGTGTGGGCGCATTATGCGGCTTCGCTGCTGATGGTGCTGGGAACGCCGGTGCTGGCGATTGCCCTGACGCTGGTCGCGCTGGAGCGGCTGTTCGGTATAGGCGTCTTCGATCCGACCAAGGGTGGCGATCCACTGCTGTTCCAGCATCTGTTCTGGTTCTACTCGCATCCGGCCGTGTACATCATGATCCTGCCGGGCATGGGTGTGATCTCCGAGGTGATCTCGACGTTCAGCCGCAAGCGTATCTTCGGGTACACAGCGGTTGCCTTCAGCTCGGTGGCGATTGCGCTCTTCGGCTTCTTTGTGTGGGAGCACCACATGTTCATCATGGGTGTCTCGAGCTACTCGGCGTTGGTGTTCTCGCTGCTGACGATGCTGGTGGCCGTGCCATCCGCGATCAAGATATTCAACTGGACGTTCACACTGCAGAAGGGGTCGATCACGTTTGAGACTCCCATGCTCTACGCGTTCGGCTTCATGGGATTGTTCACGATCGGTGGCCTGACGGGCATCTTCCTTGGTTCGCTGGGCATGGACATTCACCTCACCGAGACGTACTTCATTGTGGCGCACTTCCACTTTGTGATGGTGGGCGGCATGTTGATGGCGTTTCTTGCAGGCATCCATTTCTGGTGGCCGAAGATGACGGGACGCATGTACCCAGAGTCGCTCTCAAAGCTGGCAGCGGTGACGACGTTCATCGGATTTAATCTCACGTTCCTGCCACAGTTTATTTTGGGATATCTCGGGATGCCGCGCCGCTACCATGCGTATCCGCCGGAGTTCCAGGTGCTGAACGTTTTGTCGACAGCAGGCGCAACGGTGCTTGGTTTCGGCTACATGCTTCCGATGCTGTACCTTGCATGGTCACTGAAGTACGGTGCGATCGCGGGAAACAATCCGTGGCAGGCTACAGGACTCGAGTGGCAGATTCAGTCGCCGCCCCTGATGGAAAACTTTATCGAGACGCCGGTCATGGACCACGAGGCCTATGACTATGAGTGGCTCGCGAACAAGACCAGGAACGAGGTGACGACGGTTGGATAACGCACTCGCATCTACAGGCCTGACGACGCAGCCGGCACCGGATCCACACCCGCACGAGACTGCGGTCCACGCGGAGCATGAGCACGTGGCGCTGCCGCAGCATCGGCATCACTTTGAGACCGAGGAGCAGCAGCGCGAGGCGGGCAGCTTCGGCATGTGGCTGTTCCTGGTGACCGAGATCATGTTCTTCGGCGGTATGTTCTTTGCGTATCTGCTGTACCGCAACTGGTATTACCCGGCATTTGCAGCCGCGTCGAGCCAGCTGAGCGTGCCGTTGGGAGGGACGAATACGGCGATCCTTATTACCTCTGGCTTCTGCATGGCGCTGGGCGTGTGGGCTGCCGAGGTGCGCAGGCGGAAGATGCTGGTCGTGACGCTGATTTTGACCACGCTGTTCGGCCTGGCCTTCCTCGGCATCAAGTACGACGAGTACCACGAGAAGTATGAACTGCATCACATCCCCGGCAACAATTTCAACGTGTCGCAGTTTGTGAATCCTGCTGCCTATGGCATCAAGGAAGAGCCGCTGGCTCCGGACATGGCGCAGAAGACGCAGATATTTTTCTTCCTGTACTTTGCGATGACCGGAATGCATGCGGTGCACCTGATCATCGGCATTGGACTCTTGTTCTGGCTGACGTGGCGAGCTCATCGCGGAGACTTCAGCTCAGGCTATGTCGCCCCCATAGAGAACTTTGGGCTCTACTGGCACTTCATCGATATTGTGTGGCTGTTCCTGTTCCCACTGCTGTATCTGATCAACCGGCATCCGCTGCACTAGAACGTTCTGAAGCTGACAACGAAGGAAATGCGATGGCTCACGAGACAATCCACACCGACGGCACGCAGGACCCGATGAATGTTACCAACCCGGAGCATGCGCAGCGTCACATTGTTACGCCGCTGCAGTATACGTACGTCTTTGGGACGCTGTTGCTGTTTACCGGCATTACGATAGGCGTGGCCTACATCGATTTGAAGTGGGCCAATCCAGTGATTGCTCTTGGGATTGCGTGCTTCCAGGCGACGATCGGGATTCTGTTCTTCATGCACGTGGCGTATCAGTCGCGGCTGATCAAGATTACCATTGGCGTCGGCTTCTTCCTGTTCCTGGTGCTGGTCACGATGACGATGGGCGACTACGTCAGCCGCGCCTGGGGCATGTGGTAAAGGTCGGTCCAGCGGTTTGTGCAAAGGTAGCGGCTTCGCCTTCGGGCGAGGCCGTTCTTCTGTGCGTAAACGCCCACCTGTAAGCTAAGGTCATGGAGAGTTCAACGACAAGAAAGAGCGTGGCGGTGTATTGCGCCTCGGCGGAGGGTGCACGGCCGGAGTACCGCGCGGCGGCGGAGGAGCTGGGACGCACGCTGGCTGAGCGTGGGCTGGGGCTGATCTATGGTGGCGGGAAGGCCGGTCTGATGGGTGCCGTAGCCGATGGTGCGCTGGCCGCGGGCGGGCATGTCGTGGGCGTGATTCCGCATGTGCTGGTCGATCTCGAGGTTGCCCATGAGGGTGTGTCGGAGTTGCACGTGACCAGCACCATGCATACGCGCAAGGCGCTGATGGCGGAGAAGGCCGATGCGTTCTTTATTCTGCCGGGAGGGTATGGCACGTTTGAGGAGATGTTCGAGGTGTTGGCGTGGCAGACGCTGAAGATCCATTCGAAGCCTGTCGTGCTGTTGAACATCGCGGGATTCTACGACACGATGCTGGAGTTTCTCGATGTATGCGATCGCCAGGGAATGCTGCGCGGAAATCGTGGAATTTTGCTGGTGGCGCAGACGGCGGATGAGGCGCTGCGGCTTGCGGGGCTCGGCTGACCGGAGATGCGGTCGCAGCGATGAAGACAGCCTCGAACTACAATGAGAGAGAATGTTTTTCGAGCACATCCCACATCTGCACTACATCTGGCTAGTCGCTGCATCAACCATTGCGGGCGTTATGAACGCGATGGCCGGTGGCGGATCGTTCCTCTCGTTTCCGGCGATGCTGGGGATGGGGGTTCTTCCGGTCCAGGCCAATGCGACGAATACGGTCGCGCTCTGGCCGGGGCAGTTGACGTCATTGGCTACGCTGCGCGGGGATATTCGCAAAGACCTGCTGCCGACCGTCGCTGTGACGTCCGTGCTGGGCGGCGTGCTCGGCGGGGAGGTGCTGCTGCACACGGCGCAGCGGACGTTTATGCACATGATTCCGTGGCTGATGCTGGTCGGCACGGTAATCTTCGCTATCAGCGGGCCGGTCTCGAAGTGGATTCGCAGGCGAGCGAAGCATGAGGATGTCGAGCCTTATATTCCCCGGGTTCCGCTGGCGTGCGCGTTGTTTCCGGTGTGCTTCTACATCGGCTATTTTGGTGCGGGTAGCGGGTTTATGGTGATGACCATCTTCGCGCTGTTTGGAATGGAGAGAATGCATACGCTGAATGCGCTGAAGGTCGTTGCGACGTTGCTCGCGAACCTGTGCGCGATCATTACGTTTATCTTTCAGGGCGCAATCGTATGGCACTACTGCGTGGTGTCGATGGTCTTTGCAGGGTTGGGGGGATGGGTGGGTGCGCGATTCGCACGGCGCGTGAACGGCGACGTGCTGCGGGCCATCGTGGTTGTGACCGGATGCGTGATTGCTGCGTACTTCTTCTGGAGGCAGACGCAGGGATGAGCGTTTCGCGCGCTTAGATCGATTGCTTGATGAAGAAGGAGACACGATGAGCCACGAGGGAATTCGATTGGTCAGTGCGGACGAGGCCGGGCGCGGGGAGCAGCCGAAGCTCACGGGCGATGCGATTCGTCCGGCCAAGGTGCGAGTGGACAAGAGCGGCGGCACGGGCGTGGTGATCGAGTGGAAGGACGGTCACAAGAGTTCGTGGAACTTTGCGTGGCTGCGTGCGGCTTGCCCTTGCGCGACGTGTCATGAGGAGCGCGACAAGGATGGCCGCGCTCCGGGTATTGCCCCACCAAAGCCTGCGTCGCTGCTGCCGATGTACGAAGCGCCGCCGCGGCCGGTGGAGGTGACGCCGGTGGGCAACTACGCCGTGCGCTTCAAGTGGAATGACGGCCACGAGGCGGGCTTGTACTCGTGGGACTATCTGCGCAATGTATGCGATGTTGAGGCGAAGAAGCAGGGCGTCTCAGCAGCTTAGTTCGAGCGGGGGCAGCTCGGGCGTGGCGGCGAGGAGCTGCTGGGTATAGGCCTCGCGGGGCGAATCGCAGACCTCGCTCCATGTGCCCGTCTCGACGATGCGGCCGCGCTGCATGACGGCGACGCGATGGCAGAGATATCGCACCAGAGGCATCGAGTGCGAGATAAAGAGACATGTTAGGCCGTAGCGCTGCTGAAGGTCGCGCAGCAGATTGATGACCTGCGCGCCAACTGAGACGTCGAGCGCGCTGACGGGTTCGTCGAGGACGAGGAGTTCCGGGCGCAGGGCGATGGCGCGTGCGATGTTGATGCGCTGGCGCTGGCCACCGGAGAACTCGTGTGGATAGCGGCGGAGCGCGGAGGGCTCGAGGCCGACCTCGGCGAGGAGTTCGTGCAGGCGCGCATCCAGGCCTTGAGGCGGGAGTTCTCTGTGGATTGCGAAGGGCTCTGCCAGTATCTGGCGGACGGACATGCGCGGGTTGAGCGCGGCGTAAGGGTCCTGGAAGACGATGGCCAGCTTGCGGCGCAGGCGACGCATCTCTCGCGGTGTGACGCGCATGAGATCGTAGCTGCGGGTGCTGGTTTCGCCGGAGTCGCGGTAGACGATGCGGCCGCTGGTGGGTTCGATGAGGCGAAGCAGGAGGCGTGCAACGGTGCTCTTGCCGGAGCCGGACTCGCCCACCAGACCGAGGGTCTCACCGCGCATCAGGTCGAGCGAGACGCCGTCGATCACGCGCGTAGAACCGTAATCTTTGATGAGGTCGCGGGCTTCGAGCAGCGGCTCGGTGGTCATGCAGTCTCCTGAAGAGAGCGTACCCCAGGAGTTGAAGATGCGCCTTCAGTAAAGGCTGTGACGCAAAGGGAACTAAGGTTCGCAAAGGGAGACAAGGCCAACCGGCTGACGCCTACAATATAGCGATGACGAAGCTCCGAGCCAAGGTGGTGCCTTCCGCAGGCACGAAGACGGTTCACGCCGTGTGCACGCATGACTGCCCGGATTCGTGCGGCGTGCTGGTGACGGTCGATACGCTGACCGGGCGTGCGACGAAGGTGCAGGGCGATCCGTCGCATCCGGTGACGCGCGGGTTTCTGTGTGGCAAGGTGGCGCGATATCTGGACCGCGTGTACTCGCCGGAGCGGCTGCTGTATCCGATGCGGCGTAAGGCGGGTGTGCCAAAGGGGCCGCTGTCCAAGGGGCGTGAGGCGGAGGCGTTCGAGCGGATTAGCTGGGATACGGCTTTGGAGATCGTCGCTGCAAGGCTGAAGGAGACCGCGACGGAGTTTGGGCCGGAGAGCGTTCTGCCATACAGCTATGCGGGGACGATCGGGCAGCTGGGGTTTGGGTCGATGGACCGGCGTTTTTTTTATCGGATGGGGGCGTCGCGACTGGATCGCACGATCTGCTCGACTGCCGGTGGTGAGGCGCTGCACCGGGTCTACGGGGTGAAGCTCGGGACGGTGCCGCAGGATTTCGCGCATGCGGGTGTGATTATCGCGTGGGGCGCGAATGTTCACGGCAACAACATCCATCTGTGGCCATTCATTGAAGAAGCCCGGCGCAAGGGTGCGTGGTTTGTCGTGATCGATCCATACCGGACGCGCACCGCGGCGCTGGCGGATGAGCACCTGGCGATACGGCCGGGGACGGATGTGTTGCTGGCTTTGGCGATCATGCATGTGCTCTTTCGTGATGGCGATGAAGACCGTACGTATCTCGAAGAATGCACGTTCGGTTGGGAAGAACTGCGCGAGCATGCACTCAAACCAGAGCATTCGCCGGTGCGTGCGGCGGAGGTGACGGGGATTGCTGCCGAGACGATCGAGCGGCTGGCCCGGGCGTACGGCAGCGCGGGGCGCGATGGGCGCGGGGCGGCTGCGATCCGGCTGAATTATGGCGTGCAGCGCAGCGAAAATGGCGGAACGGCAGCGCGTGCTGTGGCGATGCTGCCGCTGATTACGGGCAGTTGGAAGCAGCGCGGGGGTGGGCTGCAGCTATCCACAAGTGGGGCGTTTCCGTTCAATTCAGCGCGTCTTCAACTGCCCGGGATGATGCAAAAGAGTGCTTTGAAGCGGGTTTCGCGCGTCGTGAATATGAATCAGCTGGGTGCGGCGCTGACGGAGCTTGGGCAGGGCCCGGCAGTTCCGGCTTCATCGGATGGGCCGCCGGTGAAGGCGCTGTTTGTCTACAACTGCAATGCGGCGGCGGTGGCTCCGGACTCGGAACGGGTGCTGACCGGATTGCGGCGCGAGGACCTGTTCACGGTCGTCCATGAGCAGTTCTTCACCGACACGACGGACTATGCGGATGTGGTGCTGCCGGCGACGACGTTCCTCGAGCACAAGGATGTGATGGGAGCGTATGGGCATCTGTTCGCGCAGATCTCGCAGCCGGCGATTGCGCCGCTGGGTGAGGCGCGGTCGAATGTGTGGCTGTTCGGGGAACTCGGGCGGCGGATGTTTGGCGATGTTGAGTTTGAGGACGGCGAAGAGGAGTTGATCGCGCAGGCGCTCGAGACGGACCACCCGTTCTTTGCGGGCGTGACGAAGGAGCGGCTGGAGCGCGAGGGGCATGTGCCGCTGTCGCTGCCGAAGGATGAGCGCGGCGAGTCCTTGCCGTTCAGCACGCGGGAGTGGTTCAGGACGGCGAGCGGGCGCGGCGAGCTGACGCCGGTTCCGGAGTGGGTGGCGCCGCGCGAGTCGCGCAGTGAGGCAGAGGGCGGCGGTGAGTATCCGCTGGAGTTTCTGCCGCGCAAGGCCGACAACTACATGAATTCGACGTTTGCGAATCTGCCGGGACATCGGCAAATGGAGCGAAAGACCGCTGGCGTGCTGGAGATGCATCCGTTGGATGCGACGGTGCGCGGCGTGGCGACGGGGGACAGCGTTTCGGTGTGGAATGGACGCGGAAGAATTACGCTGACGGCGCGGCTGGGAGAGACGGTTCCGGCGGGCGTGGTTGCGGCGCGGCTGGATTGGCAGAAGCTGAGCCAGGATGGCGCGAATGTGAACGCGCTGACGAGCGAGCGGCTCACGGATATCGGGGGTGGGGCGACGTTTTACTCGACGCTGGTCGAGGTGGCGAAGGTGGAGCGGATGGCCGCGGACTAGCCAGCGCTCCGCAAGCCCTATGAACCGCTCCGCAAGCCCTGTGAACTATGCGAGGCCGGTGGATTGGGCCTGTTCGTGGGCGTGATAGCTGGAGCGGACCAGGGGGCCGGACTCGACGTGGCGGAATCCCATGGCGAGGGCTTCGTGCTTGAGGAAGGCGAACTCGTCGGGGGTGTAGAAGCGGGACATCGGGAGATGGTCGCGGCTCGGACGCAGATATTGGCCAATCGTCAGGATGTCGACCTTGCGGTCGGCGAGGTCGCGGAAGACGCCGAGGAGCTCGTGCATCTCTTCGCCCATGCCGACGATGATGCCGGTCTTGGTGACGATGGGGCCGAGTTCGTGAGCGGCCGACTCGCGTTTTGCCGCAGCTAAAAATTCCAGGCTGCGCTCGTAGCGGCCGCCGGATTTGGCGACGCGGTAGAGGCGGGGGACGGTCTCGATGTTGTGGTTGAGGATCTCGGGGCGCGCGGCGACGACCAGTTGGCGGGCTTCGGGGACGCCCTGGAAGTCGGGGGTGAGGACTTCGACGCGGCAGCCGGGGGCCAGGCGGCGGATCTCGGCGATGACGTTGACGAAGGCCTGCGCGGCGCCGAGGTTGTCGTCGTCGCGGTTCACGCTGGTGATGACGGCGTGCTGGAGGCCGAGCTGCGCGATGGCGTAGGCGACGCGGCTGGGCTCCGCATGGTCGATGGGTTCGGGCTTGCCCTTGGGCACGGCGCAGAAGCCGCAGCGGCGCGTGCAGAGGTTGCCGAGCATCATGAAGGTGGCCGTCTTCTGATTCCAGCACTCGCCGATGTTGGGGCAGTGGGCGCTCTCGCAGACGGTGTGGAGGTTGAGCTCGCGGGCCAGCTTCTTGAGGTCGTGGAAGGTCTCGCCCATGGGCGCGCGCGCCTTGAGCCACTCGGGCTTGGCGACGGGCTTGCGCGGGCTGAGGTCAATCTGGATCAGCGCGTCGGATTGAACGAGGGGTGCCATCGGCTACATCGATTGTAGACGGTTTGGATGGAGGCGGTGGGTGCTGCCGGGCCCGACGATTCGTCCGGAGCCTCACGGCACACTTCCGGCCCGTGACCTCCTGGGCCCAGACCAGTTCCCGGCGGCGAACCCGACCTGCCGCACCAGGAGCTAGCGGAAACCCCCCAGCAAATAGGCGATAAGCAAAATCACCAGCACGGTGCCAAGCCCAATGCCTGCACCTCCGCCTCTGCCCCAGCGGCCGTACCCGTAGTATCCGCCGCCCATGCCGAAGACCAACACCAAAACGATAATGAGTACGAGCATTTCAGTCCCCTTTACTCCGAGTCGCAAACCCCGGGGTTATGCCACAGCTTTGATTTCGCCCGGTGACCGCACCTGGAGGAGTTCATCAAAAAGAGTGCGGTATTGGATCATCGCGTTCCGCAGGTCTTCCGTGGTTGCTTCGTCCCTGCCCAGCCGTACCGCGACCGCGTGTGCAGAGCGGTAGGACTCCACCACGCGGGGATAGTTGACGGAGATATCCGCGGCACGCTGTTCGAAATCGGCTACAGGATAGCCACGTGCCTGCATGAGTGAAGCGACCAGCTCGTCCGCTTCCGTGACCGAACCCTTCGGATGATCGACAAAGCGGGATTGCACCGCGTTCCAGTCGGCTAGAAAGCGTTCCCGCTCCGTGGCGCCAAGCTCGCGGATCTTCAGGCTTTCCACCCGCGTCTCACGATCCGCCAGTTTTGCTTCGGCCTTGTGTTCGGATCCGTGCTCGAGAACAGCCCGGTCGTACTCTGACCCAAAGCGCTGGCGCAGTCCTGCGGTCTTCCTGCGATTGCGCACGTACAGTGCAATGCCAATAATAATGATGAGAAGGATTACAACTGCGCCAACGATCAGTCTCGGGTCCGTCAGGTTAAGATTCATCTCACCCTCCTGTCTCATAGGATGCATTTCGCGCGCGTGTGCATTGCGTGTGCATTGAATGTCCGCAACGGCGAAGGTCTGGATGGGGGACTTCTCTGCCTGGGGCAGGCATACGATCGCAATGAATATGGAACGGGCAGGCTTCCGAAAGCTGGTCAGAACCTCATCTGGAAGCGGGTGCGGTGAGGGGGTTCAGCGGAGGCGGTCGCGGACCTCGGTGCGGCTGAGGTAGAGGAAGAAGACCAGGGCGAAGAGGCCGTTGAGGATGTAGGGCGGAATGTGGGTGCGATGGAAGCCGTAGAAGTAACCGGCGGCCATCAGCAGGCAGCCCGCGGTGACCAGCGACCATCCCCAGCGGCGCAGGCGCAACATGCCGAAGATGCCGATGACCAGCAGCGTGCAGACGCCAAGGATGCTGTATTTGGCTGCGCCTTGCCCGAATGTCCCGCGCACCGCGGCAAAGGCGTTGAGCATCGCCAGCACCAGCAGATACACGCCGATCAGCGCCATCCCGGGGAGCATGCCCTTGCTTTCGCCGGCGGGAATGCCGGGCAGGTGCCGCGATCCGAAGCCGGTGTCCTGCGCCGGACGAGGCGCGGATGGCGTTGCCGGAGTGTGAGGATCTTCGGTGTTCATGGACTCTGTCTAGAGCGTGTGGAGGTAGGCGAGCAGGTCGCTGAGGTCCTGCTGATCCAGGTTGGGCGTTCCCGGCATGAGACCGTGGCCTTGCAGGATGGTTACCGTCATGCGCTCGTCGTTGGCCGGGGCTCCGCTGGGCAGGTATGGCTGCTTGAAGACGCCCAGCAGGGGGGGACCGTGCAGCGAATCGGAGGAGCGATCGTAGTGGCACTGCCCACAGGCCGCCTCGAAGACAACATGGCCGTGCGCCTGCTGCGCGTTGAGCTGATCGAGCGGCAGGGGCGGCGGCGCGGAGTGGCAGCCGAGAAATAAAGGGAAGAGGGCTGGGAGGAGACAGTAGAGGGGAAGCCGCGTTCTCATTGCCGTTTTCACTACTGTCTATCCTCCCCTGCCTGCTTTACTGCGCGTCGTTCTTGAAGACCTGCTCGGCGAGGAAGTTCTGGACCTTGGCCTGGTCGCTCAGCATCTCGTAGTAGGCCGTCTTGAGCAACTGCGAACGGCTGTCATGGAGCTGCTGGCGGATGCTCTGCTGCACGCGCGGATCGCTGAGGTCGCGCTGGCCGGCTGCGTCCCTGCTGAGGAGCTTGAAGATGTAGTAGCCCGCGGGCTTATGCGTGGCGGGGTCGAGCTGAGGAATGATGTCGGTGGCTTGGCCGGCCTTCAGCTTCGTGATGGCCGCATAAATTGCAGGATCGGTCTTCAGCTGCGACTCGGTGACGAAGCCCATGTCGCCGCCATTGGAAGCGGTGTCGGCGCGCTCGGAGAAGTTCGCTGCCAGTTCGCCGAAGTCCTCGCCGGAGTCGATGCGGTTCTTGATGGCCTGGATCTTCTTGCGGGCATCCTCATCGCCGGTGGCCTTGTTGTTCTGCAGGTTGCCGGGCTGCGCGGAACCCTGGTCGGTGACCTGAATCTGGGCCAGGTGATAGGCCGGCTCGATGAGGTCGAAGTCGGCCTTGTGGGCGTTGTAGTAGTTGGACACATCGGCGTCGGTGACGGTGATGCGGGAGTTGATCTCCTTGTTGATGAGCTTGTCCTGGGTGAGGCTGCGGCGCACATCCCGCTTCAACTCGTCGATGGTGAGATTGGAGGCCTTGAGCTTTGCCTGGAACTGATCCTCGGTGTAGGGAGCCTTCATCTCGGCGAGCTTGGCGTCGACCTCGGCGTCGGTGGCGGTGAGGTTCTGCCGGGCGGAGCGCTGCTCAACGATGGCCTCGACGATGAGGCTGTGGAGGATGTTGAGCTTCAGCGAGTCGGCCTGATCGGGCGAGGGCACTTGCTGCTGGGGATTGCTGGCCAACTGCGCGTTGTAGGCCTTGTCGACATCGGTCTGGAAGATGGGATGACCGTTGACGGTGGCTACGACTCCCTGTTGCGGCCCTCTGTGGCAGCCGGCGATGAGGATAAGCGTGGAGGCGAGGATGAGGCTGATCGTGCGAAATGTCTTAGGCATCGGGGGAGGATTCCTGACGCCGCGGGGATTGGCCGCGGCCTTATTAAGTTTATAGCTTTGCGAGTTCTACGACGTGGACGCTGGTGATGGCTTCGACCTGGCTCAGGGCGCTGAGCGCCTGTTCGAGCTCGGGCTTAGTGGAGGTTGAGACGTCAAGTTGAACGACGGCGAGGGCTTGGCCTTCGGTAGCGCGCGAGGGTTTGGCACTCACTATCTGGGATGGCTTGGCGCGGCCGAGGGCGAAGGTGGCGATGTTGAGTTTGGCTTCGCCGAGGATGGTGCCGATGCGGCCGATGACGCCTGGGACGTCACGGTTGCGGATGACAACGAGGGTTCCGGAGAGCTCGACTTCGATATCGATGCCGTCGAAGCGGAGCAGGCGCGGCGAGTGGCCGTGGAGTACGGTGGCGACGGCGGTGGATTCTCCCTGCGAAGAATGCAGTGCGAGGCGCAGGACGGCTCCGGTGCCGCCGGTGACGTGCTCGCGCTTGTCCTCCTGCAGGCGGATGCCGCGATCGGCTGCGGCGGCTGCGGCGTTGATGCGGTTAATGCCGTCGGTGCCGTGCAGTACGCCGGCGATGGCGGCGTTGCGGATGAGGTCGGTCTTGAGCTGCGCGAGGCGGCCGTTGTAGGTGAGGGTGATGTCCTCGATGTTGCCCTCCACGGCGTGGGCGAGGAACTGGCCGAGGCGCTCGGCCATTTCGATGTAGGGCGAGACCTCGGCGTACTCCTCTTCGGAGAGCGAGGCGACGTTGATGGCGTTCTGGACGACGCCGAGCTTCAGGTAATCGCGGACCTGGTTGGCGAGCTGGATGCCGATGGCCTCCTGGGCCTCGTCTGTGGAGCCGGCGATGTGGGGCGAGAGAAGGATGTTGTCGAGGGCGAAGTAGGGCGAGTCCTTGAGTGGCTCGTGGCGGAATACGTCGAGGGCAGCGCCGGCAACGTGGCCCGACTTAAGCGCCTCGGCCAGGGCTTCGTCGACGATGAGCTCGCCGCGCGCGCAGTTCACGATGCGAATGCCCTTCTTCATCATGGCGATGGTGTTCTTGTTGATCATGCCTTCGGTCTGCGGGGTGAGGCCGAGGTGCAGCGAGAGGAAGTCCGAGCTGGAGAATATCTCGTTGAGGGGGACAAGGATGACGCCGTTCTCACGCGCGATGACGGGAGCGATGAAGGGGTCGTAGCCAATGACCTCCATGCCGAAGGCCTTGGCGCGGCGGGCGACCTCGAGGCCAACGCGGCCGAGGCCGATGATGCCGAGTGTCTTGCAGCGGAGCTCGGTGCCCTGGAGGGATTTCTTCTCCCATTTGCCGGCGTGCAGCGCGGCGTTGGCGCGAGGAATGGAGCGGACCATGGAGAGCATGAGGCCGAGGGTAAGCTCGGCGACAGCGACGGCGTTGGCGCCGGGGGTGTTCATGACAACGATGCCGCGGCGCGTTGCCTCGTCGGCGTCGATGTTGTCGACGCCCACGCCGGCGCGGCCGATGATACGGAGCTTAGGAGCAGCCGCGAGCAAAGCTGCATCGGCCTGAACAGCCGAGCGGACGATGAGGGCATCGGCGTCGGCGAGTTCGGCGGGAAGACCGCCGGGGGCAATCTTGTCGGCAGTGACGACGTTCCAGCCAGGTTCCTTCTGGAGGATGGCGAGAGTAGCTGGCGAGACCTTTTCGGCGAGAACGATCTTCAAAGAGGCTCCTTATCGTTAGGATTTCGATTGGCGACGATCGACGCAACTCCTCTAGTGTACTTCGAGTGTCCCCCAGCAGTGCGAGATAAGTGCTCTGCAGTGATCTTCGCGAGGCTTCGCGGAGGTGTCGGACAGCGAGCACGGCGGGTTCTGGCGGCGCGGATTGTCCGCAGGATTGCGATGAGTCCGGATTAGCTTTCGAGCTTGGCGACGCATTCCTTGTCGAGTTCCCTGGCGCAGCGATGCCCGCCCGAGGGTGGACCGGAGGCGGGCATCGCTTGTTGCGAGCGGGCTATTTGCTGGGCGCAGGTTGGGCTGCTGGGGCCGGCTTGGACGTGGGTTCGGCGGCCGGTGCGACGTAGGCTGGGGGTGGGGTGATGTTTTCGGCGCGGAGAGCTTCGTCGATCCTGGCGAAGACGAACTCGATGGGGACGGCGCCGTCCACCTTGGCGCCGTTGATGAAGAGCGAGGGCGTGGAGTCGACGCTGAGCGCGACGCCGACCTTCCTGGATGCCTCAATCGCGGAGGTGTCCTGTTTGGCGATGCAGGCGTCGAGCCGGGTGGCGTCGACCTTCCGGAAGGCTCCCTGTTCGCGGGTGAGCTTGTCGAGTTGAGCGTTGGCGTGATCGACCGTCTTGTCCGGCTGGTCGGATTTGGGTTCGCCGGTCCTGGCGGGGGCGGAATCGGCGCCGGCGTCCTGGGCTCCGATCTCAGCAGCGTGGGCGTGGATGTAGTCGACGAGGTTCCAGTAGCCAGCAGGGGATTGGTCGGCGAGGCAGTTGATATCAACGGCAGCGCGCATGGCCCAGGGGTGCTGATCGAGCGGGAAGTCTCTGTAGACGATGCGGACCTTGTCGCCGTAGCGCTCGGTGATGGCGGGGAAGATCGTGGCGTGGAGCCGCGCGCAGAAGGGGCACTCGAGGTCGTCGAAGTTGACGATGATGACGGGTGCGGAGGGCGGTCCGCCGCGAGCCGGCCGGCCCGCGGCAGAGACGAGCGTGCGGGGATCGGCGGAGATGTCGTATTTGATGAACTGCGCGACGGTCTTGCCGTCGGCGGAGACAAGGAAATCGACCGGGTTCGAGGTCTTGCCCTCGTTGGTGAAGGTGACGGTTACGGTGTTGTAGCCGCTGACTTCGGAGGGCTGCGCCGGGCCGATATTAATCGTCGAGCCGGGAGGGAGTTGCGCCTTCTCGCGGAGCAGAACCTCGATGCGATGCGTCACGGACTGAGGCAGTGGTGTGCCGGCTGTGACCTTCGACTGGGCGTGGCAGCCGAGAGCGGTCAGGATTGCGGTGAAGACGAAGAGTGGGAGGCGGCGAAGGGTCGGCACAATATTTTGATTATCGCAGTTCCCCGGTACAGAAACCCGCCGGTCAGGGCCCCCTCACGCTGGCTAGAGCAGTTCTGCTGTGGGCGTACACCGAAACCACAGCGCTCAACGCTGTTTTCCCCAAAGAAAACGGCACCCTCATGCCTCGTCCAGCTCACAATAAGAGGAGAAATTCTTTAGAAGATCGACTCGGCGCGGCGGAGGTTGCCGGCGGTGCCGATGTTGGCGAGGGTGAAGTTGAAGCTGTAGGCGCCTTCATCGCGAATGGTGCCGAGATCGTACTTGCGGTACTCGACCGAGAGGCCGCAGCAGTTCCAGTTGTAGCTGCTCTGGACGGTGATGTACTGTGCGCTGCCGAGTCTGAGGTCGATGCCCGTAGAGACTGCCGCCGAGAGGCCGGGTTGGCTGGGCGTGCCGTAGCCCAGCAGGAAGCGCATCTGCGAGAAGTTGGAGATCGCCGAAGAGGTTAGGCCGGTTACCGTGTTGGTGGTGGTGTTGATGACCTCGGTATAGGTGCGGCCCGGGGCGTTGAGGAGCGCGTAGGAGAAGCCGCCGAAGAAGTGGCCCTCGTGTACATCGAGGAAGGTGTTGGAGCTGGTGAACTTCTTGGCTCCAGTGTCGTAGTCGAAGTCCCAGGCGACGTCCGTATGGCTGGAGGTGCGGAAGCGCATATGCGATTTGAGCGGCGAGATGCTGCGCGGCTGGGTGAGGAAGGCGATGCCGGAGAAGTCCAGCGTGGTGTCGAAGATGTTGCGACGCTCATTGATGACGGCGCCGCCGAAGGACGGCTCAAAGAAATGCTTCTGGGCGAGCTGCCAGGTGAACCACTCCTGCTGCGCAGGGATGGTGGGGGCTGGAGCGCAGGGATCAGCCTTGCGCGCGTGGGTGCGGGTGGGCTGATCGGGCGCTGTGGCCGCTGCGTTGGGGATGCCGTTAGCATCCATGGTGGCGCGCTCGTCGGGGCTGAGGACGTCGACCGCCGGCGTTGGCGTGACGCCAGGCGCAGCGCTGGAAGGCACGGGTTTGGCGGGCGTCGCGGGGCAGCCGCGCTTCGGCCTGGGGGCCTTCGCCGGGCGCGGGCGGAAGTACAGGTGCTGGGTTACGCCGTACTCGAGCTCGTCGGTGTCGCTGGCCAGGTCGACGTCGTCGAAGCGCAGAACACTGAGGAAGTTGTCGATGCCGCGGACGTTGCGATAGGTGATGTCGGGCTCAATGGTGTGGCGGACCTGATCGCCGAGGAGCCAGTGCCAGCGCTCAGGAACGGTGAAAGTGCGCTCGATGACGGGAGGGCGGATATCGATGTTTAGATCGAAATCCGCGCGGTTGAGCGGACTGTTGAGTTCGATGGGAGTTGCATTGTTGCCGTAGGGCACCTGGCGGGAGCGGGAGTAGGCGGTCTCGCGGACGGCGACGCTGGAGAGGCTGTGCCAGCCGGCGAAGCCGAGCGGAAGAGCGATCTCGGGGCGGAGATCGATGCGTGCGGTAATGCCTCCGGTGCTGAAGTTCGGTTGCGCGCGCTTGAGGCCGGCCGCGGAGGCGGTGATGCTCCAGAGGAGCGGCGTTCCGGGGATCGGGTGGTCGAGGCCGGTGAAGTCGATGGAAGGAGTGTGGTAGATCTTGACTTCTTCACTGGGGTTGACCGCGGTCTGCACGACCTTGAGGCCCTCGTAGCGGTCGACGCGACCGTCCACTGAGAAGCCGTTCTTCTGATCGGTGAGATAGACGATGGAGGTGATATCGGTGCTGACAGCCTGGTTGAAGTTCTCGGTGAAGGCCTCGCGGTAGATGTAGGAGCTGAGGTACTCGGCGTCGCCGACGGCGCGGACGTGGGTGGTGAGCTTGCGGCGGAAGCTGGAGGTAATGTCCACGCCACCCTGGTTGGTGTAGATTCCGGTGCTGGTGGTGAAGCCGCGGTCCTGCAGGGCGGAGAAATGAGCGTTGAAGAAGTCATCGCCGACGCCGTGGTAGCGGAAGGTGCCGTTCTCGGAGAAGCCGCGCAGGGAGTAATACAGGCTTCCCACCGTGAGGTCGGCGGAGCGGCCCAGGACCAGGTAGAACTGCTCGCCGATGGTGAATCCTTTCGAACCGGTGTCCTTGCTGGCGCTGGAGTAGCCGAGGACGGGGATCAGGAGCCCGGATTGGCGCTGCTGGTTGTCTACCGGATGGGTGACGTAGGGGAAGAAGAGCAGGGGCAGGCCAAGCAGCTTGAAGGTGGAGTTCGCGGCTTTCGCCTGGCCGCTGTCGAGGCTGATCTTGCGGGCATAGAGCTGCCAGTCCGGGTGCGGCAGAAGACACGACGTTACCGAGCCGTTATAGACGGTGTAGTCTGTCGGGCCGGTCTTGACCACGATGCGGCCTTCAAAGAGGAAGGGATTGGAGGTCTGGTAGCCAGGCAGGTGAGCGGTGTTGGCCGCCGCGATGCCGGAGTTGGTCGTTGTGATTGCCGGCGCAGTGGAGGCTCTGGACATCTCGACGGAGCCGTGGACATCGTAGAAGCGGCCGGTCTGGGTGCGGAGGTTGTAGGTGCCGTGGGTGGCTTCGATGTGCTCGTCGTTATCGCCGCCGGTGAGGACCACGTGGCCCTCGGCCGTGACGTCGTCGGTGGCGTTGTTGTAGGTGAGGGCGTCGGCGCGCAGGATGTGGTCGCCGTAGGTGAGCACAACGTTGCCGGAGGCGGAGTAGACGTCGTCGTGTTTGGACTGCGGCAGATCGCTTTCGAGCACGGCGGCCTCGGTGGGCCTCGCTGGCGGCAGCAGGAACGCGTGGGGGATGGTGGAGAGATCGACCATCGGTTGTTGCGAGGTGGTTTGCGGGCCCTGCGGCGCGGGTTCTGTGGTCAGCGTCGAGTTCTGATTTGGGGCGTGAGCGTCAGGGGGTTCCTCTATCGTTACGCCCTGTGCGTGCAGATGTGGATGACCCACGGCAAGGAGGATGGTACTTATGAACAGAGCGACGAGACGAAGCGCTCTTCCGGATGACCGGAAGCGACGCCTGGCGCGATTGCCGGGAGGGTTGGCTCCGAGCGCTTGGATGAGACAGTCCACTGATGTGAGATTAGACGATTCCGGAGCACCGCTGGTTTAGATTCGGTAATTAGGTCTACAGGAGCAAGGACAAACAATCATGAGCAGTGCGGCGCAATGCGACGAAACACCCGAAAGCTACCTTTCCACGGGCACGGAGGGCGGCGCTGGGGTGAGGCAGCTTGCAGCAGAGCGGCTGGCGGCGCATCGCAGCCGGCGGGCGGTGGTCGAAGGCCGCGATGCACAGGAGCGGCGGGAGCAGACTGAGGCGCAGGCAGCGATACGGCTGCAGGCACGTCGCGATGCGGCCCGCGCAGATGTGCATCCAGACGCATCGCGGGTGAGGGAGGCGGTTGCTGCGCGGTATCAGCAGAGCGTGAGCTATCGCGAGTTTCTCGCCGCCGAGGCGCAGCGGGCGCTGGAACGGGCGCAGGCCAAGGCAGAGGTCGCGGTGCGCAGTGCAAAGGCTGTGGCTGCAGCGCAACGACAGCTTCTGGAGGAGATCGAGCAGTGGAACCAGCCTGAGATGGCTGCAAGCGCAGACGCGGGCGAGTCGTTCAGCGAGCCGCCGCTGCTGGAGATCGTTGAGCCGCGCGCTGTTCGTTCCGTTGCGAGTGCAGCAGCAAGCGCGGGGGATCAACGCGCACAGGCAAAAGCGCATGAAGAGGCGAGCGTTGAGTTGCCGTGCAAAGCCGTTGAGTTGCCGCGCAAAGCATTGCCACCTGCAGCGCTGCCACCCGCAGCGCTGCCACCCGCACGATTGCAGGTGCGGCTGCATGAGGAGATGGAGCTGGCTTCGGAAGCGAGCACGTTTTATGTGCCCGCGACGACGGCTCGGGTAGCTGCCGAAGAACTCGCCGAGCTGGATGAGGAGATTGAGTTTCGCCGGGCTCCGGAGTTTGAAGACCTGATGCTGGAGACACAGCCGATCCAGGCCAACATTATCGAGTTTCCACGGCAGCTGGTTGCCTCGCGCAGGGCGCGACCACGGCTGGCGGAGGGACCTCTGCGCGAGGATGGCACACCGCCGCCGCAGTTGCGCATCTTCGAGGTTGAGCCGGAGCAGATCTCGATAGAGCCGGAGCTGGCTGCGCCGGCTGAAGCGCCGGAGTGGCAGGGATTGCTGCTGGGGGATGGGATGTCGGTGAAGATCGACGCAGACGTCAGCATGTCTCCGCAGCTCGAGGCGCAGCTTGAGCTCGACCAGCAGCTGTATGTGGCACCAATGCGGCGGCGGATGCTGTCGGTGGCGGTAGACGCGCTCTGCGTCGGAGCCGGGTTTGCAGGATTTGCGGCGGCGGCTTTGAAGATTGCCGGACAAGCCCTGCGCGAGACTCCGCTGCCCCTGCTGGGCGGAGCGGCTGCGGGCACGATCATGGTGTTTGCTGTGCTGTACCAGCTGCTGTTCTTCACGCTGAATGAGGCGACACCGGGGATGCGCGCTACGCGCCTCGCCTTCTGCACGTTCAATGAGAAGAACCCGACGCGCAAGGCGCTGCGGCGGCGGCTGGTGTCGACGGCGCTGGCGGCCTGCCCGCTGGGATTGGGACTGGTGTGGACGGTGCTGGATAGCGATCGGCTGGGGTGGCATGACCGCATGTCGCGCATGTATCCGCGGGCGTACTAGGTACTAGATACTAGGAAGTAGGAAATAGGAAATAGGAAATAGGAAGTAGGAAGTAGGAAATAGGAAGTGAGGTCTTGTGGCGGAGGGATATCGGGACCTGATTGTGTGGCAGCGCGCTGTGCAGATGAGTGTCGCGCTATATCGGCTGACAAGCGACTTTCCGCGCGAAGAACTGTATGGGCTGAGCAGTCAGCTGCGCCGGGCGGGAGTGTCTGTGGCAAGCAATATCGCCGAGGGATGGGGTCGGCAGTCAGACGGGGAGTACAAACAGTTTCTCGGAATGGCACGTGGCTCAAATCTCGAAGTCCAGACCCAAATGGTGATCGCATCTGAGCCGGGCTTCGGTGATCCTGTAAGAGGCAAGCTATGCAATGGCCTCTCGGAGGAGGTCAGCAAGATGCTGGTTGCACTCATGCGCTCCATCTAAAACGGTCTTTCCTACTTCCTACTTCCTGCCTTATGGCTGATCGGGAGGCATGACCGCACCCGCCTGAATCCACTGTGTAATGGTGGCGATATCGGCGTCGGAGAGCTTACTCTTGGGCGGCATCGGCATGGGGTGGTCGACGGGGCCTTCGTGGCGGATCAACTGGAGGAGCAGAGATTGTTGAGGATTCCCGGGTACGATGGCGGCGCCGGTGTGGCCGCCTCGCAGCAGGCCAGTCCTGGTGGACATGATGAGGCCGCCGCGGTGGATGAAGCCGCCGTGGCAGCGATAGCAGTTGGCCTGAAAGATGGGCCGCACGCACTGGGTGTAGAACTCCACCGAGTTGGATGCTGGAGTGGCCTTTGTGTCGCGGCCGTGTGACCGCCAGACGATCGCGGCGGCTGCCAGCAACGCGACTGTCAATGAGAGCGAGAGAGCGGCGGTCTTGCGGTTGAATATCGAGCGGAAGTTTGAGCATGGGACAGCGGCAGGCTGATTGCGGGACATCAAGCGAATCTCCGTAATCAACCCACTGTAGCGCGAAAGGCGCGCATGGCCCAAAAGCGCGTTTGCGAGGCCAACGCGCAGGGTGCTGTTGCGGACAATGCCACGAATCCGAATTGGTACTATCGCGGCGATGCTGGTGGAGATAGCCTAATGAAGCTCGGCGGCTTTCGCGGCCACCTTAAAATTTGTGATGATGATGATGACGCAGTGGAGGCTCGCCCGAGGGGAGCACAGCGCACGCGCGAGGATGGTGTCTCGCGCAGCAGCGGTCGTGATGGCACTGGGGGTTGCTCTGTTCTGTGCTGGGGGTTCGGCAAAGGCGGAGCCGCATCCGGTGCGCATTCGCCATGCAGCCGCAGCGCGCCAGACAGATATCGTGCAGACAGGCCGCACGAAGTTTCGCAGCGGCGGGGAAGGCCCCCGTGCGGGCAAGGGAACAGCCAGGGACACTTCATCCAAAGGTGTAGCGCAGAAGGGAAATCAAGCCAGAGGGTCGGCGAAGCGTGCTCAGAGCAAGGCCGACGCGACGACCAGCAACGCTGGAGCGCGCGCGAAGACGCGGCGTCACGAGAAGCCCTCACGGGCTGACGGGAATGACCCGCCGCCATTCTATCGGGCGAGCGCCACAGGCAGACGTGGCGAGCGCCAGGGCCGGCGCGTTGCGTACGAGATCGCGGCGCCTGCGCCCAGCAGGTACGAGGCAGTGCCTGCTGCGGCCGAGGTCAAGCCGCTGACGGTCAACGACTTCGTGCGTGCGGCCAGCGCTCCTCCCGCGCCTGCGAGTGAGATCTATGCGAGCGGCGAATCGCATCCCGATGAGGACGACAGCGTGGATCTACCGCGTGCAGCACTATCGCGTGCAGCAACGCCTGCGCCGAAGCCGCTGCCGGCAAAGCGGCCAGTCGTGATGGCGAGGGTCGAGGCAGCGCCAGCGGAGAGTGCGCCGGAGCCGAATGAGCGCACAGCACCTTCGGACCTGGTGGGCGCGCCTGACGCTGCACCTGAGCGATCGACCCGGATCGCAGAGACGCGAGATGAAACGCTCGCTGCGGGGTTGCGGGCTCCGACGCGGCAGGAGCTAACCGAAGAGGTGGAGCAACCGGTGGTGTTGCCCGGGCTCTATCGGAACGGACGGTTGGTTATGCCGGCGCCGCTGAAGGGTACACGCGAGATTCTCGTCCACCAGAACCTGATGGCCGACGATGAAGGACTGCAGCGCATTCAAGATGATTACGATCTTCGCCGGATGCGCGCCATGCGCCAACTGGTGGACTTTCCCGAGAGCGCGAGCCTGCATGTGAACCCAGAACTCGCGGGCGATCGCCGCTGCGCGCGGCCGTGGACGGTGCGCTTCGCGTCCGACACGGCGCGGGCCTTCTATGCGCGCTTTCATCAGCCGCTGCAGGTGAACTCTGCGGTGCGCACGGTGGCGTATCAGGTGCGGCTGCAACGCGTGAACGGCAATGCTGCAGGAATTGATGGCGACATGGCGTCGCCGCACCTTACGGGGCAGGCGCTGGACTTCGGCAAGCGTGGCATGAGCACGGAGCAGATTGCGTGGATGCGCATGTATCTGCTGCCGCTGATGCAGGCTGGCAAGCTCGACGTGGAAGAGGAGTTTCAGCAGTCGTGCTTCCACATCAGCGTGTATCGCACGTATTTCCCGAATTTGACGAATTTGCCTGCGACGAGGCGGCGTTCGGCCGCGCGGAGTGAGGTCGCGCAACTGCATGAGCCGCGAGTGCCGAAGGTTTCGTCGCGTGCGGATCTGGATCAGTAGCCAAGTGTCCCAGGAGGGCGGCCGCAGAGATGCAGTCGCCCTATTTTTTTTGCAACTACGGATTCGGATTCGGTGGGACCTTCGCGCCCATCCTGCGGGCTTTGGAGAGGCCGATGGCGATGGCCTGTTTCGGGTTGGTCACCGTCTTGCCGCTGCGACCGCTCTTGAGCGTACCCTGATGCATCTCGTGCAACTCGATCTCAACCTGCTTGCCGGAGGATGGGCTGTACTTGCGCGTGGAGTTCATTGCGGTGAACCTCCTGGTTGCCATGGGGGTGGAATCTCCACTGAAGTTGGAGCACAAGCACACAAACTTCGTTGCATCAGGGGGTGTGGGGTTTGCGGCGAAGGATGAAGAACCCGATCAACAGCCCGACGCCGAGGGCGATGTAGAACAGCCTGCTGTGGTTATGGTTGAGATTGCCGTCCTTCCATGCAGCGTAGGTTGCGTTGAGGTCGGCGGCAAGGCCGGGGATGGTAACCGCGTTGAACGGCCCGCTCCCATTGGCTGCGGGAGCGATGGGTAACGACCCGAAGATGCGTGCAGGCTCGGGCTTGAGGCCGTCGCGGTCCTTGGGGATGGCGGCGATGAGGGCGTTGATCTCAGCGTCGCGGGGGTCGTCGAAGAGCGCCGTATCGGCGGTGTTGGGGAAGAGAGTGACCTTGCTGGTCAGCTTTTGCTCGATGGCAGAGACGCCGTCCTGGCAGACGCCGAGCGCGTAGTAGCCACCGAAAGGAAGCGTCGGATGCGCGGCGTGCAAGTGAACGTAGGCGACGGTCATGAGGCCGGCGAGTCGCGTGACCTCGAGAGCGTCGGAGCCGCGGTACTCGTGGGCGTTGCGCTCGAGCACCCAGGGCTGATCGAGGGTATCCATGGTGCGCCACTCGCTCTTGCCGTCGATGCCGAAGTAGTAGCTGATGTCGGCGTTGAAGGTGGCGGAATGGATGTGCCACTCGTACTCGGCATGCGCGGCGGGGACGAGAAGATGGCGGCCGCCGCTGTGCGGGATGATGAGCCGCGAGTCGATCCAGAAGGGCATCATCACGTCTTGCGCTGGCCCGGAAGGGCCGCGGGTGCTGAAGTGGAAGTGACCGAAGTTGGCGAAGTAGCGCGCGTCATCGACGGTGATGGTGTCGCCGGAGGCGGCGAGCGCGGCGATGAGTTGCTCGGGCGTCGTCGCCTGATGTTCATGCGTGGTGACGACGAAGGCCTGCGCGCCATCGAGCGCGTTGGCGGCGAGACGGTTGAGAGCGTCGGCGAGGCGCTGGCTCTCGGCGTGCTCCGGCGCTAGGTCGTTGGGCCCATCGCCGCGGGTTACGCCGGAGCCGAGGTCTGTGACGATGCCTTCGGTGGTGAAGCCGGGGAGCGTAGAGGGCTGGTCGAGGGAGATGGTCTCGGCCTTGTTGAGCGCGTACGGGCCAAGGTCGAGATACTCGAGGGCCTGGGCTTCGGTCGCTGGTGCACCGGGGTGAACGGCTGAGGTTTGTTCGAGGTTCTGGTTCTTGCCCGCGATATGGCCGGCGACGCGGATGGTGGGATTGATTGCGCGCATGGTCCAGCCGGGGAAGCGGTCGAGGCCCTGCCAGTCGCTGCCGAGGATGCGCTTGCGGAGCTCGTTGAGCAGCGCGGGCGTGAGCAGCGCCGGGCCTATTTTGCCGCCCTTGTCGATCTGGTCGAGCAGCTTGTCAGTGAAGCCGGGCTGCGCGGAGAGCTGCCGCATCATCTGCGAGAGCAGGATGGTGTTCGGCGGCATTGGCGTCTCTGGGACGACGTAGGTCTTGCGGCAGCCGGAGACTGCGAGCAGCGTGCAGACCAGTGCGAGCTTGGGGGCGAGGCGCATGACGGGATTAGACGCTGATTGCGTTTTCTATGCGTCGAGTTTCTTCACCACGAGTTCGTTGAGGATGGCGGGGTTGGCCTGGCCTTTGCTCAGGCGCATGACCTGGCCGACGAAGAAGGCCGCGACCGTGCGCTTGCCGCCTTTGAACTGCGCGACCTGCGCGGGGTTGGCACCGATGGCTTCGTCGATCATGGCTTCGATGGCCGAGGTGTCGGAGATCTGCTGCGGCTTGTCGCGGTCGTAGACGAAAACGAAGTCGCGGCCTTCGGTGAAGCAGGTGTCGAGCAGCTGCTTGAGTTGCTTGGAGCTGATCTCGCCGGCTTCCGCGAGGTCGGCCGCGGCTACGACGCCGTCGAGTGTGACAGGGGATTGCTCGAACTCGATCCCGGCGGCGCGCAGGCGCATGGTGATCTCGCTGAGCAGGATGGCGGCGACGCGCCGGGGCGACTTCGCAGCCTTTGCGGCGAGCTCGAAGCGGTCGGCGAAGGCGCGGGTTGCGGTAAGCGTTGCGGCGTCCTGCGTGGAGAGGCCGTAGTCGGCGATCAGGCGCGCGCGGCGTGCTTCCGGCAGCTCGGGCATCGCAGCGAGAATCTGCTTCTGCCACTCGGCGCCGACGACCAGCGGCGGGAGATCGGGCTCGGGGAAGTAGCGGTAGTCGTGCGCCTGCTCTTTGCTGCGCATGGAGAAGGTGCGGCCTTCGGCGTTGTTCCACAGGCGCGACTCCTGTACGACGCGGCCTCCGTCTTCGATTACGCCGATCTGGCGCTCGATCTCGTACTCCAGCGCAGCGCGGATGTAGCGGAAGCTGTTGACGTTTTTGACCTCGGCCTTGGTGCCGTAGGCAGCGGCGCCGCGTGCGGCGAAATCCGACTTGAGCATGACGCTTACATTCGCGTCACAGCGCAGGCTCCCCTCTTCCATGTTGCAGTCCGAGACGCCGGTGTAGAGGAGGATCTCTTTCAATAGCGTGAGGTACTCGAAGGCCTCATCGGGAGTGCGGAGGTCGGGCTCGGAGACGATCTCGATCAGCGGCGTGCCGCAGCGGTTGAGGTCGATGTAGGTGCGCGTCGCGGAGTCGGCGAAGCCGTCGTGGAGGCTCTTTCCGGCATCCTCTTCCATGTGCAGGCGCGTGACGCCGATGCGTTTGGGCGTGCCGGTTGCGTCGGGGATGACGATGACGCCGTGCTCGGCGATGGGCTTGTCGAACTGCGAGATCTGGTAGCCCTTGGGCGAGTCGGGATAGAAGTAGTTCTTGCGCGAGAAGATGCTGGTCTCGCGGATCTCGCACCCGATTGCTTTCGCCGCGAGCACGGCGAACTCGACGGCCTGTTTGTTCAGCACGGGCAGGGCACCGGGAAGGCCGAGGCAGACGGGGCAGATGTGCGTGTTGGGCCCGCCGCCGTACTCGTTCTTGCAGCCGCAAAAGGCTTTGGACTGCGTCAGCAGCTGAACGTGGACCTCGAGGCCGATCACGGGCTGGTACTTGGCAAGGACTTCCGGCGAGAGTGCGAGGGCTGCGGACATTGTGTTGATTTTATCAACGCGGGACCCGTGACAGCGTCACAGGCTGCATCTCATGTTCGAAGAACCCCAGAGGACAAGCATGGCGGATGAGAACAAGAGCGCAGTTCCGGAGGGGAAGGCCGAAAGCGGATGGACGCCGCCGGAGGGGCCGGTTGCTGCGCCGTCCGGCGAGGCGGATGGTTCAGCCTCGCTCCAGAAGAACCTGTCGCGGCCAAGCGCGCAGGAGATCTACCAGCAGGTTGAGAAGAACGCCAAGGAGGAGTTGAAGCGATCGAGCGTGTCGCTGGCGATCTCCGGGTTTACGGGCGGCATCTTCATGGGGCTGTCGGCCCTGGGCGTGGGGATTATCGTGGCGCGGCTGGGCAGCACGCCAAGTGCGTTTGTGATCTCGCGCATGTTCTATCCGCTGGGGTTCATCGTTGTGATCCTGGGGCGGTCGCAACTGTTTACCGAGAACACGCTGTATCCGGTGGCGCTGGTGCTGACGGAGCCGAAGCAGATCTGGAACACGATGCGGCTGTGGGCGACAGTGCTGCCTTCGAACATGCTGGGAGCGCTGACGTTTGCGGCGCTCGCCGGGCTGACCCGTGCGATGCCAGCGGATGTGGTGCAGGCAATCTCGGGGCTGGGGCTGGCGGCCGCGCATCAGCCCGCCGGCACGATCTTCTGGAGCGGCGTGGTGGCGGGATGGATCATCGCGACGGCGGCGTGGCTGGTCTCGGGCTCGCACTCGATTACCGGCTCGGTGATGATCATCTGGGCGTTGACTTTTGTAGTGGGCCTGGGGAACTTTGCGCACTGCATTGCGACCTCGGGCGAGATCCTGACCGCCGTGCTAACGCATCAGCTGCCCTGGGTGGCGTATCCGCAATGGTTCGGACCGGCGGTGGCAGGGAATATCTGCGGCGGCATCGTGATGGTGACCCTGCTGGAGTATGGGCAGGCAATTTTGAGCCGGAAGAGCGAGGACGCGCCGGACGGCCAGGCGAGCTAATGGGGTTGGTAGACTAAAGATTGAATGATTCTTCCCTTCGTCCGCGAACTGATGGCGGATCTGGAGCACTCCGCAGCGTTTGAGCGTGCGCGTCGCCATCTGGCGGGCGGCACGGGACGGAGACGTGTGTCCGGACTCACCGCGACCGCGCGAGCGCTCTACCTTCCCTACCTTGTGCGCGCCGCGCAGGCTCCAGTGCTGGTGCTGGTCTCCGATAACAAGGCAGCCGAGGCGCTGCATGCGGCGGTGCTGGCGGCGTGCGAGCTGACCGGTGCGCTCGATGCCGAGGAGGTGCTGCGGCTTCCGGCTCATGATGTGCTGCCGTTTGAGAATCTGTCGCCGCATGGCGAGATCCTGGAGCAGCGCGCGGTGGTGCTGTGGAAGCTCGCGAGCGGCGCCGCCAGGCTGGTGATTGCGCCCGTCGAGGCGGCGTGCATGAAGCTCTTTACGCGCGACTACTACGCGGGGCTGGCGCTGCGGCTGCGCACCGGCGAGGAGCATCTGCCGGAGATGCTGGTCGAGCATCTGCTTTCGGTCGGCTACACGCACGTGGATGTGGTGGAGATGCCCGGGCAGGTGACGGTACGTGGCGGCATTCTCGATGTGTATGGGCCGGAGATGGAGCGGCCGGTGCGCATCGACTTCTTCGGAGATGAGATTGAGTCGATGCGGCGGTTCGATCCGGAGACGCAGCGGTCGAGCTCGGAGGTGGATGAGGTATTGCTGCTGCCGCTGACGGAGACGCCGGCGACCGACGCGCTGCTGGGCGCGATCAACGCGCGGCTGACGCGGAGTGGAACGGCGGGCGCAGCGCTCGAGGGTGGAGAGATGCCCGCGGAGCTGGTGAATCCGGTCGCTCATGCGGCGGCGCAGACAGGTGAGGCCACGATCTTTCCCGGCTGGGAATTTTATGCCGCGGTTGCGGGCGCGAAGTCGTCGCTGCTGGAGCTGATGGGCGCCCCGACGAGCGCCGGGCCGCGGGTGTTTGTGGAAGAGCCGGCGATGGTGGAGAACCAGGGCGAGCGCTGGTGGAATAAGGTCGAGCAGCGCCATGAGCGCTCGGGCATTGGGTCGCTGGTGCGCGCGGAGGATCTGTATTTTTCGCCGTGGGAGTTGCAGGACCGCATCCGTGGGTACCCGGGCTTTGAACTCGATCAACTCGGTGCAGTCGATGTGCTCGAAGGCGATCGCAGTGATGCAAGCGAGATCGAGTTTGCAACGCGGCCGACGATGCGTTTTCACGGCTCGATTCCGGCGCTGATCGACCAGTTGAAGCTGCTGATGGAGAACGAGGCGCGGGTGCTGATTGCTGCGCCCAATCAAGGAGAAGTTGAGCGGCTTGCGGGGCTGTTGCAGGAGTATGGCGTCGCCTATCGCATCGGCTCGCGGTTCGAGCAGAGCGGGTCCGAGACGGTGTACTCGGAGTCGAGTTATCTTGCGGGTGATCCGCGCACGCCGGTGATTGTGCGCGCGGCGATTGCGAACGGCGTGCAGGTGCAGGACGTCGAGCGCAGGACGGCGCGGCAGGTTGTCATCATTGGCGCGAACGACATCAATGACGACGCGGATGTGATGGCGCGGCCCGCCCGGCGCAAGTCGAAGACGTCGGCGTTTGTGTCGGACTTCCGCGATCTCGCGGTGGGGGATTATGTCGTCCACGTCGAGCACGGCATCGCGCGCTATGACGGCCTGCGCACGCTGGAGCAGCCCGATGGATCACAGCTGGAGTTGATGATCCTTACCTTCGCTGAAGAGGCGAAGCTGTATATTCCTCTGACGCGGTTGGACCTGATTCAGAAGTATCGTTCGACCGAGACTGGGCCTGCGCCGCAGTTGAACCGGCTCGGCACCCCTGCATGGGCCAAGACCAAGGCGCGCGTGAAGAAGGCCATGGAGGACATGGCCGAGGAGTTGCTGAAGCTCTACGCGCAGCGCAAGGCTGCGGTGGGCACAGCCTTCTCGCCGGACACCAACATGCAGCGCGAGTTCGAGGACGCCTTCGACTTCAATGAGACCGACGACCAGTTGACCGCGATTGCAGAAATCAAGGCCGACATGGAGTCGACGCAGCCGATGGACCGCCTGCTCTGCGGCGATGTCGGCTACGGCAAGACCGAGGTCGCGATGCGCGCGGCGTTCAAGGCTGTGCAGGACGGCAAGCAGGTCGCCGTGCTGACCCCCACAACCGTGCTCTGCTTCCAGCACTTTGAGAGCTTCAAGCGGCGCTTCAGCAAGTTTCCGGTGGTGGTCGAAATGCTCTCGCGCTTCAGAACCGCGAAGGAGAAGAAGGACATTCTCGAACGCGTCGAGCAGGGCAAGGTGGACATCCTGATCGGCACGCACGCGCTGCTGTCGAAGGACCTGAAGTTCCAGGACCTTGGGCTGTTGATCGTCGATGAAGAACAGCGCTTCGGTGTGCGCCACAAGGAGCGTCTGAAGCAGATGCGCGCGGCCATCGACGTGTTGAGCATGTCGGCGACGCCGATTCCCCGGACGCTGCACATGTCGCTGGTGGGGCTGCGCGATATGAGCGTGATCGAGACGCCGCCCAAGGACCGCATGGCGATCCAGACGATCGTCGCGAAGTTCGACGAGAAGCTGATTCGCACCGCGCTCGAGCTCGAGCTCGAGCGCGGCGGGCAGGTATACTTCGTACACAATCGCGTGGAGACCATCTATGAAATGGCCGCGAAGATTCGCGAACTGGTGCCGCAGGCGCGCGTGGTCGTGGGGCATGGGCAACTGCCCGAGGCCGAACTCGAGCGCACCATGCTCGCGTTCATGGACGGCGAGTACGACGTGCTCTGCGCGACATCGATCATCGAGAACGGCCTGGATATTCCGCGCGCGAACACGATCATCATCAACCGCGCGGATCGTCATGGATTGAGCGAGCTGTATCAGCTGCGCGGCCGCGTCGGCCGGTCGAATCGCCGGGCCTATGCGTATCTGCTGATTCCGCCGGAGCAGCAGCTTACGGAGATTGCGCGGCGCAGACTTGCGGCGCTCAAGGAGTTCTCCGACCTCGGCGCAGGCTTCAAGATTGCCGCGCT
>Ga0224555_1000666_pt1 | contig 52628 bp, 41 predicted proteins | sample 714S23034metaG_FD_180687 | JGI IMG/M metagenome (GOLD analysis project Ga0224555, IMG submission 180687) | Peat soil microbial communities from Stordalen Mire, Sweden - 717 S2 30-34 | ecosystem: Environmental > Terrestrial > Soil > Wetlands > Peat | place: Sweden: Norrbotten County, Stordalen...
AGCTGCCAAGCTATTCGTGTATCCGGTAGCCGCGGCAATCGCATTCAGCGTCTCAGAAGCAGAAACAGTGATTGCGCCAGAGTAGACTGTCGAGCTTGTGGTCGGCGTGGTTCCGTCGGTGGTGTAGTAGATGGTGGCGCCGGAAGTTGTGTCGCTGATGGTCACCGTCTGGATCGTCGTGTAGGTTCCGGTTCCTGAGCTGAAGGTGGGCGTGGCCGCAGTCGGAACGCTGTACGCCGCCGACCCTACTGCGCTTTGGAGGGAGCCGGTAGCTACGGCGATCGCATTCAAAGTCTCAGGTGGGGTAACGATAACCGCGCTGGAGTAGACCGTCGAGGCAGTGGTCGGCGTCATCCCGTTGGTGGTGTAGTAGATGGTGGCGCCCGAGGTTGCATCGCTAATCGTCACCGTTTGGGCCGTGGCGTAGCTTCCGGCCGTAGGACTAAAGGTGGGCGTAAGCGCTGGAGTTCCAATCAGGTATTCAGCACTTCCGACCGGGCTGTTGTTGTCGCCGGAGAGCACACCAATCGCATTCAGCGTCTGCGACGTGGAAACAGTGACCGGAGTGGAGTATTGCGTCGAGCTGGTGGTTGGCGTTGTCCCGTCCGTCGTGTAATAGATTGCCGCGCCGGAGGTGGCATCACTGATGGTCACCGTCTGCGCCGTAGGGTAGGTTCCGTCTGCGGGACTGAAGGTGGGCGTGGCCACCACCAGCGCGTTGACTCCCTTGAGCGCAAGGGCAATAACACTCCCATTATATCCTCCAGTTTGAACGCACGACCCGTAGTAAGTTCCCGCAGAACCGGTGACACCATCTTCCGCGAGAGCCTTGAATGCTGATCCTGTCGGAACCTGTAGTAGCCGTTGAGTCCATGTAATCGGCACTGTGCCAATGGCTAACGTGTTACTGGTAGTGGCACAGTATGTCCACAACAGGTCCGATTGGACTGTCGTGGTGATGTTGCCTGTGGACAACGGCGTACTATAGCTGCTTAGGCTGACACCATAAGTGCCGTCTAGCGGAGAGGTAAGTGGTGTGTTCGAATATTCGAACGCTGAAACCCCTAAAATAGCAGCGGAGCCGGATTGATTAACTGTTATCGTAATGTTTCCCGCCGTGGTATTTGGCAGGTAGTAAACGTTCATGTACTTAGGGCCAGGAACGGCGAGGTTGACAGCATCTACCACTACTGGTGTACCGGACGAGGAGGTAACAGACGACAGAGTATTAGTAGACGTGACGCCAATTATTAGCGTATGCCCCGCCCCTACCCCGGTGAGCGGGCAGGTCAATGTCGTCGCGCTTGCGGTCTGGCTGCACTGTTGTACATAGATCGGAGCATTAATAAGAGTAACAAAAGTATATGCCGCTGAGGCGACAGGGCTTTGGACGTAACCGCTGGCCAGGGCTATCGCCGTCAGCGTCTGCGTCGAGGAAACAGTCACCGGGCCAGAATAGACCGTCGAGTTAATGGTCGGCGTGGTCCCGTTGGTGGTGTAGTAGATGGTTGCCGACGGCGTTGTCGAGGCGATGACTACTGTCTGTGCCGTGCTGTAGGTTCCGGCTGCCGGACTGAAGAACGGCATGGCCGTTTGCAAGCCAATGGTGTAGGTTGCCGAAGCTACCGCGCTATTGGCGAGACCGGTTCCCTCGGCGATGGCCTCTACGGTCTCCGACGCAGCGGAAACGGTGATCGGTCCAGAGTAGACCGGCGAGGCAGCCGTTGGCGTGGTTCCGTTGGTGGTGTAGTAGATCGTTGCGCCGGAAGTGGTGTCGCTGATGATCAGCGTCTGGGCCGAAGGGTAGTTTCCGGCTGCGAGGCTGAACGTAGGCGTATTGGCGTAAATGGTATAGATTGCCGAAGCTAACGAGCTATTCGTGTATCCGGCAGCCGCGGCGATCGCATACAGCGTTTCAGAACCGGAAACGGCGATCGGGCCGGAGTAAACCGTCGAGGCGGTGGTCGGCAACGTTCCGTTGGTGGTGTAGTAGATCGTGGCGCCGGAAGTGGTGTCGCTGATGGTCACCGTCTGGACCGTATAGTAGTTTCCGGCTGCGGGGCTGAAGGTGGGCGTAGCCGCCGGAAAGGTATAGATTGCCGAAGCTACCGAGCTATTCGTGTATCCGGCAGCCACAGCGATCGCATTCAGTGTTTCAGTAGTGGAAACGGTGATCGGGACGGAGTAGACCGTCGAGCTTGTCGTCGGTGTCGAGCCGTTGGTGGTGTAGTAGATCGCCGCACCCGAGGTGGTGTCGCTGATGGTCAGCGTCTGGGCCGAAGTGTAGCTTCCGGTTGCGAGGCTGAGGGTGGGCGTAGCCACTTTAATCACGTACGCCCCCGTGCCAATTGCGCTCGTGGTGTAGCCAGCGTCTACGGCGATTGCATTTACTGCTTCCGATGCGGAAACGGCGATCGGGCCGGAGTAGACCGTCGAGCTTGTCGTCGGTGTCGAGCCGTTGGTGGTGTAGTAGATCGTTGCGCCGGAAGTGGTGTCGCTGATGGTGACTGTCTGCGCCGTATAGTAGTTTCCGGCTGCGGGGCTGAAGGTGGGCGTAGCCACTATCGGGACGGTGTACGCCGCCGATGCCACCGCGCTATTCGTGCAGCCGGCGGCGACGGCAATCGCCTCCAAGGTTTCAGGAGGGGTAACGGTGATCGGGCCGGAGTAGACCGTCGAGGCAGTGGTAGGCGTCGAGCCGTTGGTCGTGTAGTAGATCGTGACAGGGGAAGTGCCGGAACCGGAAGTTGCATCGCTGATCGTCACCGTCGGGGCCGAAGTGTAGCTTCCGGCCGCGGGGCTGAAGGTGGGCGTAGCCACTTGAATCGTGTACGCCGCCGATGCGACTGCGCTATTGCCGTAACCGGTTAACACGGCGACGGCCTGCAGTTTCTCCGAGGCGGAAACAGTGATCGGGACGGAGTAGATCGTCGAGCTGGTAGTCGGCGCGGTTCCGTCGGTGGTGTAGAAGATCAACGCGCCGGAAGTGGTGTCGCTGATGGTGACTGTCTGCGCCGTGGAGTACGTTCCGGCTGCGAGGCTTAACGTGGGCGTTGCTGCGTTAATCGCGTATGCCGCCGTTGCGACTGCGCTGTTGCCGAAACCGGAACCGGTTTCCACGGCGATTGCCTGTATTGTTTCTGATGCGGAAACGGTGATCGCGCCCGTGTACGGTGTTGAACTGGTCGTCGGCGTCATCCCGTTGGTCGTGTAGTAGATGGTGGCGCCGGAATCGCTGATCGTCACCGTCTGGGGCACATAGTAAGTGCCGGCCGCGGGGCTGAAAGTTGGCGTAGGCGTGTTAATCGCATACACCGCCGAAGCTATCGCGCTATTCGCGTATCCGGTAGCCACGGCGATCGCATTCAGCGTCTGCGAGGAGGAAACGGTAATCTTAGTGCCTGTGAATTTCGTCGAGGCAACGGTAGGCGTCGAGCCATCGGTCGTGTAGTAGATCGAGGCGCCCGAAGTTGCGTCGCTGATGCTCACCGACTGGATGGAAGTGTAGGTTCCGGCCACCGGACTGAAGGTGGGTGTGGCCGCGGATGGATTACTCGGGTAGTCTTGCCAATGGGTGATCACGGCGTCGGTTAAAATTCCATCTGCTCTCTCTTCAAATCCCGGCTCTGGGACTATAGCAGTGCTATCGCCTATTCCATAATTTCCTTGATAAATCCCATCCACATAGTAGGAAACGGAGGAGAGTGTGTTTACCCCCACTGCGAGTATCCCAAGGGTGTGAGTTACAGTTGTCGGAAACGCCGATGATCCGCTTGCAAAGCCCGAATTGCCCATGTTTCCGTTAATCGTGTTGTAAACGCTAACAGCGGTATACATTCCGCTTGTTCCTGAGTAAAAACCTACGCAATATGTTCCCGTTCGTATGCACGGCATCTTTGAGTTGTGATTCGTCCCGCTCGACGTGGGAACGGTTATCTCCGAGTAGTCAGAAGTGGACGCTGCGTATCCGTACGTATTCCAACCAGTAGTCTTGGCAAGTGTCGCCTCATTGAAGCCGTTCGTATCGATGACTGTGTTGCCCTCGAAAAGGTTCAGCCAATTGGGGTTGTAAGCGTGCAGCTCCTCTCCCGCTGCGCCGGTGAAATTGTCAAAGCAGCTTCCGCTCCCGGTGGGGCAAGCCGCGGCCGGTGGGTTGATGACGTAAGCAACCGAAGCCACTCCACTTTGCGTATAGCTGGGGCCTCCGGCAAAGGCATTGACTATTGCAGAAGCCCAAAGGGTAAATGGGGCGGAGTAGACCGTCGAGGCGGTCGTCGGCGTCGATCCGTCGGTGGTGTAGTAGACCGTTGCGCCGGCAGTCGAGTCGCCAATCACGACCGTCTGCGCCGTAGAGTAGGTTCCTTCTGCTGGACTGATGGTGGGCGTTGCAGCCTGCGACAAGCCGATGACATAGGTTGCCGATGCAACTGCGCTATTGGCGTAGCCGGTGGCCACGGCGATTGCATTTACAGTCTCCGACGTGGCATAAACGACAAATGAGCCAGAGTAGACTGTCGAGGCAGTGGTCGGCGTGCTTCCGTCGGTCGTGTAGTAGATCGTCGCGCCCGAAGTTGCATCGCTGATGACCTCCGGCTCGGACGCAGAGTAGTTTCCAGGTGCAAGACTGAAGGTGGGCGTGGCCGCCGTAAGCACGATGGTGTACGTTGCCGATCCCACCGGGCCTTGAAGGTAGCCGTTGCCCGCGGCGATCGCCTTGACTGTCTCCGACGTGGAGACGACGATCGGGCTGGAGTAGACCTCCGAGGCAGTCGTCGGTGTCGATCCGTCGATGGTGTAGTAGATCGGGACGCCGGGAGCTGTGTCGCTGATGGTGACCTGTGGCGGGTTGGCCGAACTGTAGCTTCCGGTTCCCGGGCTGAAGGTGGGTGCGGCTGCAATGTTGGTGATGCCATAGGTGGCCGAGCTGACCGCGCTGGGAGTGTCATAGCCGGGCGCAATGGCGATTGCCTCGATCGTCTCCGGAGTCTCCGTGATGGGAATCCAGCCAGAACCTGAATTTTCGGCATTCTGGAGAAGAATGCCGGTTGCAGGCTGCACTCCGCTTGCTTGAAGCATCGTGCCGATATCGCCCGTGTAGTGAGTCGAGTTGGTCGTCGGCGTGGTCCCGTCGGTGGTGTAGTAGATTGTCGCCCACGGATACGTTGGCGTGGTGATGGTCACCGTCGGCGGCGCGGCATAGGTGCCGGCCGGCGGGGAAAAGATCGGCGGAGTGACCACCGAGCCGGCCACCGTCACGGTGATCGGCGTGCTCACGGCCTGGAAATTCTGAGAGTAGGCGTTGATCGAGTAGAGCGTATAGGTCTGGGTGGCGGTGGGAGTAATCGTCACGCTGCCGCTGCCAGACGTAAGCCTGACCGGGCCAATCATATCGATGTAATCGTAGGAATCGCCGGTTACGCTGTAATTGAAGGTAACGGGAGTCCCTGGGCTTACGCTGGTGGCCGTCGCAGTGAAGCTGTTGATCGTCGGGATGGGATACGGCTCCGTTGGTGAGGTGCTGTATGCCTGCGGCGCTGTGGTTTCATCCCATCCTGGAAATTCCGGAGTTGACTGCACGACTTCAAAGTTGGACGCCGAGACGCTCTTCACATCGTTATAATCAGCGTCGCTCCAGCGCGAATCGTATGTTCCCTGAAGAAAGAAGTTGCCGCCATTGTCCGCGATGATCATGCCGTAGTTCTTCAGAGCCGTCAAGATGACCTGGTCGTTGGCGGCGTAGCTGGAGATGTCAAAACTCGCCTTCAATCGTATCCGCTCTCCCTCGACGTTATCCGATCCCGGGGTGTTGCCAGCGGCATGAGTCGCCGGTATCACAAAATAGCCAAGGTGAGCATCTTTCTTCGTTTGGTCCATGGTGATGCGTATGGCGTGATGGATCGCTCCCGCGACTACTTCGTCGTAACGGATCAGCCCGGCAAAAACCGACAGACCGGCGGCATCGACCGAAGTCCAGCCCCAGGGCCGCTGCTCGCTGTTGAGCATATCCCAAATCACCTCTCCCGAGGTGCCGTACAGTCCATTGCAGACGTGCGTGTCGTACGTCTCATAGAGCCAGCAGGTCGCGCGGTCAAGCACCAGCCCGTGATTGTCGCCCAAATAAGTATCTGGCCAGCCTGCGCAGTTGGTCAGAGCGGCCTCTGCTAAACCGGGCTGCGACTCCGCGTTGGCGGTTGCGGGGAAAGGCGCTAAAGTCACATCGCTATTCGATGCGGTGTCGAACACATAGATGGGCACCAAGGGAGCCCCCTGCGTCGAGTCGACGACCGCATACCCAAAGCCGTAATTAGGATGCAGGCTCATACCGGCAAAATCATTGGCGACATACGCCGCTGAATTCGGGTCGACGGGCGCGCTGGCGATATTGGTGTTCCAGTTATCGGTGGCTGGAAACGGAACAAACCCGTTGAGGTTGCTCTCGTTGCCTAGCGACATGCCTTGACACGCGGTCAATGTTCCATCCTGCGACCAAGCCAAGGATGCGAACAAAAGGAAGACGAACAACATGAACACTGATTTCGCCTTGAGCGCGGGACGAACATCAACCGATGCGGACTGGAACTGACTGGCTGTCATCACAACTCTCCGAAAGATTCCCAATTTCCCGACGTACAAAACACATTACGGAAGGATGGCGAAAAAGCTACATCATGCACGGGAAGTTTGTCAACTGAAGGGCGCAATAAACTTAGGGCGTGTCATCAAATTAGCCAGATGTATGTAGCGGCAAGTTGTATGGCGTGAGGAAGTTGCGCGCGGTTCTGGTGTGAAAAATATAGGCAAAATAACCCAATGGACTAGAGCAATATCACTATAGCTGTACCCAGTTGAGGGTGAGCCTGAACCATGCCTGAGCGTTTTCCGGCGTGATCATAGGCATCCAATATCCTCAATCGCAGATCGTCCGAATACGCTCGACCCATAGGTCCGTTGTCGCGGTCACTTCACCAGAGAAATCAACACTATCGCACTTAAAATTCGCTTGGGTATAGCTATGTTGATACTGCTCTAACTAATGTTCGAGAGCCGACTGACACTTGAATGCGGGCCGAATTACTTTTTTATTAGTCGTGCAGGATTGTGATCTGGATCACATACGAAGAGTCATTCAAGACACGCACGTGGTAAATGGCACTACTTCTAGCCGGCTGCGTAGGTTATGCGCGCCAGTGCAAAACTAGGCCACAGTGCGCCGCGTGAGCGGTGCTCTGCGGCGGAGTAAAAGTAGTCCACCGCCGGACCTTAGTTTCGTGAGCTATTGCCTTGATGACATGGTTCCTGGAACACCGGAGGGATGTTCCAGGTGGAGATATACGGGCGTGTACGTCGTGCGGTTCGTGTCGAGGGCCGGAGTCAGCGAGCGGTGGCCAAGGATTTTGGTCTGTCGCGGGAGACGGTACGGAAGATGCTGCAGTACGCTGTGCCGCCAGGCTACCAGCGGCAGCAGCCGATCAAGCGGCCCAAGCTTGGGCCGTGGCTGGGCGTGATCGACGCCATTCTGGACGACGACAAGCAGAGACTGGCGAAGCCGCGGCACACAGCGAAGCGGACCTTTGAGCGGCTGAAGGAAGAGCACGGTTTCACGGGCGGCTACACGATCGTGAAGGACTACGTGCCGTCGGCGGAGTTGCACAGCCGGGAGATGTTCATTCCTCTGACGCATGCGCCGGGCGAGGCGCAGGCGGACTTCGGTGAAGCGCTGGTGATGATTGCCGGCGTGGAGCTGAAGGCACATTACCTGGCGATGGACCTGCCCCATTCCGACGATTGCTTCGTAGCCGCGTTTCCGGCCGAGACCACCGAAGCTTTCCTGGAAGGCCATGTGCGAGCATTTGCGCACTTCGGCGGCGTTCCCACGCGGATCCTCTACGATAACTCGAGGATAGCTGTGGCCCGGATACTCGGCGGTGAGGAGCGGCAGAAGACGCGGGCGTTCTCCGAGTTACAGAGCTATTATCTCTTTGCTGATAAGTTCGGACGGCCGGCCAAGGGCAACGACAAGGGCAAGGTCGAGGGACTGGTCGGATACGCACGGCGGAACTTCATGGTTCCGATTCCACGTGCGAGCAGTTGGCAGGAGTTGAACGAGCATTTGGAGGCCGGGTGCCGGAATCGGCGACTTCGGCGGCTGCGCGGGCACGTTGAGACCATCGGAGAGAGGTTCGAGCGCGATCGTGCCGCGATGCTGCCACTGCCTGCGGCGCCCTATGAAGCCTGCGAGAAGATCGCCGGCCGCGTCAGTTCACTGTCGCTGGTCCGCTATCGCTCGAACGACTACTCCGTGCCCACGCAGTACGGACACTGTCAGGTATGGGTGAAGGGCTATGTGCATGAGGTGGTGATCGCCTGTGCCAGTGCGATCATCGCCCGGCACCAACGCAGCTATGAACGTGAGACGGTGGTCTTCGATCCGCTGCACTACCTGGCACTGCTCGAACAGAAGACCCGGGCACTGGACCAGGCGGCGCCGCTGGCTGGATGGCCGCTGCCGGAGTGCTTTCGACAACTGCGGCGTCTGCTCGAAGCGCGGCTCAAGAAGCACGGCAGTCGCGAATATGTGCAGGTGCTTCGCCTGATGGAGACCTTCGCCCCTGCGGAAGTAACTCTCGCTGTCGAAGACGCATTGCTGATGGGCACGATTAGCTTCGACGCCGTTCGCCATCTGCTGCTGTGCCGCATCGAACGAAGACCGCCGCGGCTGGATATGGACAACTACCCGCATCTGCCGCCGGCGCAAGTGCGCACCACACAGGCCGCCGACTACATGACGCTACTCGTGGAGGCATGCGCATGAGCGGCGTCGAGGTTACTGTTACCAACACTGCAGCTCATACAGCCGATACGCCGCAGTTGCTGCTGGAACATCACCTGAAGGAACTGCGGCTGCCCACCATCCTGCGCGAGTACGACAAGGTGGCGCGGCAGTGTGCGGTTGAGCAGGTGGACTATCAACGTTATCTGCTGCGCATCACCGAACTGGAGTTACTGGACCGCGAGCGCCGGGCTACCGAACGCCGCATCCGGCAGGCGAAGTTCCCGGTCGTCAAGACCATGGACAGCTTCGACTTCCTGGCCATGCCTTCAGTGAACAAGACTCTGGTGCTGGAATTGGCGCGATGCGAGTTCCTCGCCCGCCGCGAGAACGTGCTGCTGCTGGGCAACAGCGGCACAGGGAAGACACACATCGCTCTGGCTCTGGGCCTGGCTGCCTGCCAGCGCGGCCACCGCGTGCGCTTCACTACCACCGCTGCGCTAGTCAGTGAACTGATAGAAGCCCGCGATGAGAAGAAGCTGCTTCGCTTCCAGAAGCTGATCGCCAGTTACGAGTTGCTCATCGTCGATGAACTGGGCTTCGTGCCCCTGTCCAAGACCGGTGCCGAACTGCTCTTCGAGATGCTCAGTCAACGCTACGAACGCGGATCAACGATGGTGACCAGCAATCTGCCCTTCCAGGAATGGACCGAAGTCCTGGGCTCGGAACGGTTGACCGGTGCTCTGCTCGACCGGCTCACCCATCACGTCCACATCCTGGAGATGAACGGCGACAGTTACCGCCTCAAGCAGAGCCGCCGCAAACGCACCCCATCCTCCGAACGCTGAACTCTACCCCGCATAATCAACAACTTCACATCAAACTACTGGCCTACTTTTGCTCCGCCCCAGTGGCCTGGTTTTACTCCGCCCTTGACACCTCGGTGCTGGGCGAGCTGGCGAAGCTGGCCTTCTGAGATTCCGGGCTTCGTTTGTTTTATTCGTTTCTTTCGTTCCTGTACAAGTGAAGCCGCTTGCCAGCCATCGGGAGATGACTGCTAGGGCCGGGGCCGGTCAAAATCTCTAGCGATGGCTCTGCGCAGACCGTGTGGTTAAGTAGACTTTTGCTTCCACTTAATAGCAAAAACGCTGGAAACTTGGGAAAGTCGGGCACGTTTGCCAGTCCATTGCAGAGCGTGGCACCAGAGGCCGGAATTGGCCCTGTATCGCGCTATCCCGCACAGAGGGAGCGGCGCGTGTGGTCCCTGTGGCTGTGCTCTGGCATCCCCTGGAGTCCATAGGGGCGCTGGTGGGCATTCGGCCATGCCGGGCGCTCTCAGACTGTCTGGAGTGAGCCGGTAGGGGTAGGGGGGTAAAATCCCTAGCGTTTTCTCTTTTGTAGACCGTGTATCAAGTACACTCTTGCATCCACAAAATCAAAGTTTTTTCAAATATCGGGCGCAAATTCGAGTGCTTTGAATCCGTTTGCAGAGTATGCCGAGAAAGGCAGGAATCCGCCCTCTGGCGCGCTCTCTTGCACACGGACAGCGGCGCTTGTGGTCATTGTGGCTGTGCCCTGGCATCCTCTGGAGTCCATCGGCGCGCTGGTGGGCATTCGGCCATGTCGTGCGCTCTCAGACCGTCTTAGTGAGCCGGTAGGGGGGATAGGGGGTCTAAAAGAATTCGGCTTCGATTCCCTAGACCGTTATGGCGTGAAAATCTTGCGTCTCCAAAATCCGAAATCCGGTAAGAGATAGCGGAAAATGAGCCGCATTGGCATCCTGTTAGAGAACCCAGTCAGAAAGGCTGGAATCCGTCCTCTGGTGCGCTCTCTTGCATTCAGACAGCGGCGCGCATGGCCTGTGACCTGGAGAGCATCCCGCTTTATGCACCAGTCGAGAAAAGAGGGGGGGCACCAGAGCAGTTTGTGTCTCCAGTAAGTCTCCAGAGAGAGGGCATTTTCTGAAAGCCGCATGGATATTGACTATTGGCCGCTTTTCCCTCTTCTGCATTGGAAAGTAGAGCGATCTCAAAAAATCTACGATTGAGTCCGTCTTGTTACACTGCATCCCGGATTTTATTTTGGCGCCGGTTTGCCGCTGGTCAGGCGCATGGGGTTCCTTGAATCTGCGCTTAGGAGAAAATTACTGCGTCGGCGCAGGGTGAGTCAGCCTGGAACTCACGCGCGGCATGGGATGGAATAGAATTGCGGTGATTCGAAATCACGGCGTTGCCGCTATGGTTCAATCTTCATGTTCAGGAGATTTTATGTCTTTCTTCAAAAAGTCCACGCGCAGAGAGTTTTTGGTCGCGGGGTCGTCCGCTGCGCTGGCCGCCGCAACCACGGCAGTGAACGCGCAGACGGATTCGCCCGGCCAATGCGCCACGGAAGAGCCAGCACCGGCTGATTACTCGGCAAAAGAACTCTTTGAGCGCGCGGAGCAACGCACCTTCAGCGGAGAAAAGGCTACCCAAGTAGCGATGCCATTGGGGGGAATTGGGACCGGCGCGATCTGCCTGAACGGCAATGGAGGGTTACAGGACTATTCCATACACGAGCGGCCTGAAACGACGGCCCTGCCTGAGGGCTTTAGTGCCAACTCTCCCGAGGCGGCATTCGCGGTTTTGTTCATCAAGGGATCTTTGAGCACGGCCAAGCTGGTTGAGGGGCCGTTCCCCATCTTCAAAATCTTCGACCAGGGATTGCAAGGCGGGGGAATGTACCGCGCAGGGTACGAGGGGTTGCCGCGCTTTCAAAAATGCACCTTCAAAGGGGAGTACCCATTCGGAGAGGCACAGCTCAGCGATCCCCTGGTTCCGCTGGAGGTAAAACTGACGGGCTGGAATCCGTTTATCCCGCTGGACGATAAGAACTCGGGGATACCGTGCGTGATTATGGAATACACGCTGCGCAATACCACGCACCAGGCGGTGGAGTATGAGTTCTCTTACCATCTCTCGCATCTGGCTTCGGGATGCAAAACGGATGAATCAGGGTCAACGAATACCGTGATCCCCGGCAAGGGGGTATTCCTGAGCAATGATGAAGAGCCGAATGCGCAGGCCTACGGCAGCGCCACGTTGACCGTGATCGGCGAAAAGCCGCGCATCAAGGGAATGTGGGTGCGCAGCCAGTGGGGCTTTGATGCGCTGTCGGCGCTGTGGCGCGAGGTTTCAACGGGAACATTTACCGCCAATGAGGGATCGAACAGCGTGGATACCAGCGGCCGGAATGGAGCGTCCATTCTGATGGAAGGCAGGCTGGGGCCGGGTGAATTCAAGACCTATCCGATTCTCATCACCTGGCACTTTCCCAACTGCTACCTTGAGGAGGGCGGAAAGCCGGCGACCGATGTGCAGGGCAAGCGTGGATGCCACACCCGCGCGGAAGGCCTGCCGCCGCTGTGGCGACCTTACTATGCCGGCGTTTGGAAGGATGCGCGGGAAGTCGCGCTTTATGTGGAGCAGGAGTACGTTTCGCTGCGCGAGCGCACGGTGAAGTTCAAAGAGGCGCTGTTCTCATCCACCTTGCCGCCGTATGTGCTGGACGCCGTCTCGGCAAACCTGGGCATTCTGAAATCTTCCACGGTTTTGCGCGAGGAAAACGGCAATCTGTGGGGATGGGAGGGTTGTTCTTCGAATGAGGGCTGCTGCCATGGTTCCTGCACCCACGTGTGGAACTACGCCCAGGCCTTTCCTCATCTTTACCCGCAACTGGAGCGGACCTTGCGCGATTTGGAGCTGGCTCGCTCAATGGATGAGCGCGGTCACGTGACTTTTCGTGGAGCGATTCCCGACGGACCAGTGGATCATGACGGGCCGGCGGCTGCCGATGGGCAGTTGGGCGGGATTATGAAGGTCTATCGCGACTGGCAGATCTCGGGCGATTCCGATTGGCTCAAAAAAATGTATCCGCTGGCCAAGCGCAGCCTGGACTACTGCATCGGCGCCTGGGACCCGGATCACAAGGGAGGACTCTTCGAGCCGCACCACAATACCTTCGACATTGAATTCTGGGGCCCGGATGGAATGTGCACCAGCATCTACCTGGGCGCGCTTTCGGCGATGGCGCAGATGGCGAAGGCCGTGGGCAAGCCGGCCGATGCGGGATATTATGCGGAGCTGACCGAGCGCTGTGCGCACTTTTTGGACGAACAGCTCTTCAACGGCGAGTACTACGTGCAGAAGGTGCAGTACCTTGGCCTGCGCGACACTTCGTTCGCCAAATCCGTGGCCGACGTAAACGAAAAGAGCAGCGAGATGCAGCAACTGCTGAAGCGGGAAGGCCCGCGCTATCAATATGGAAGCGGATGCCTTTCCGACGGCGTGATTGGCGCGTGGATGGCGCGAATCTACGGCATCGAAACGCCACTGACGCGCAAGAACGTGCGATCGAACCTGGAGGCCATCTTCAAGAACAATTTCAAGACCGACCTCAGCCAGCATGCCAATGCGCAGCGGCCGGGGTATGCGCTGGGCCGGGAGCCGGGGCTGCTCATCTGCAGTTGGCCCAGGGGCGGTAAACCTACCCTGCCTTTTCCCTATTCCGACGAGGTCTGGACCGGCAATGAATATCAGGTAGCCTCGCATCTGATTCACGAGGGCCTGGTCGAAGAGGGCCTGACCATCGTGAAGGCCCTGCGCAGCCGCTACGACGGAAAGACGCGCAATCCCTGGAACGAATATGAGTGCGGCAACTGGTATGCACGGGCCATGTCGAGCTATGCGCTGCTCGGGGCTCTCTCGGGCTTCCGCTACTCCGCCGTGGAGCGCACGCTCTGGTTCGGCCCGCAGTTGAACGTGCGGCCATTCAAGAGCTTTTTCTCTGCGGCTTCAGGGTTTGGCACTATCTCTCTCGACGGTCGGTCGGTGAAAGTCGAGATGATTGAAGGCGAGTTGCCGATTGAGAAGCTGGCGCTGACCGTTGGAGGAGAGACCAGGCTGCTCGATTGGAAGGTGACCGCGCGGACGAATGCGGCTGCGGTGAAAGCGATCTAATGTGGTTCGAAATCAGGAAGTTGGCGAGATATTTTCCGTACTGGGAATTTGTATATCAGTAAGATTAGGGCATATTACTTTTCGGCTGGCGGTCGGAAATCTTAGGCGGTACGCTAATCGGTTGACAAGTAAGATTTTTTCATCGTAGTATTTGCCATAACGCCATAAATGAGGCAAGATGGCAAAACAGCTACCATTGATACCAACGACCAAATCAACTTTTCGTCTGCCGTTGGATTTGTATCGCCTTCTCAAGCACAGAGCAGTCGAGGAGGACAGGCCAATAGCGGAGGTGGTGGCCAATGCAATCGAGCTTTATCTTTCAAAGGTCGGGACCGATGCCAAGCTTGCATCCTAAGACTAAATCTCAGAGGGGCGGGCGGCTTCGACCTCGCAGTCGGCAAGTCGGAGGGACTGACATCAAGTCCGACAAAAAGAAATACTCCGTGGTTTCCATGTTTTCGGGTTGCGGAGGGTTAGATTTCGGCTTCCTCGGTGGCTTTGAGGTCTTCCAACGCGTCTATGGCCGCCTTCCGTTCCAGATTATTTGGGCAAACGAACACAATGAAGCCGCTTGTAGAACCTACCGTCGCAATGTGGGGGAGATCCACAACGGGGACGTATGGGACGCGTTTGAATCCATGCCTCTGAAAGCTGATGTCGTTATAGGTGGATTTCCCTGTCAGGATATTTCGGTCAACGGGAAACGGGCTGGCGTTGTCGATGGAAAGCGGAGCAGCCTCTACAAGGCAATGATTGAGGGAATCAAGCGCACACGCCCCAAAATCTTCGTGGCCGAAAACGTTAAGGGCTTGCTTATGAAGTACAACGAACAGTCCCTTAACCAAGTTATGAAGGATTTTCAAAACCTTGGGTACAAAGTATCTATAAACCTTTACAACGCGGCCAGCTATGGAGTACCGCAGACTCGGGAACGAGTGTTTATTGTCGGAACCTGTGCAGGTATGAAGCCGTTTGTTCCGCCTCCGATGGAGAGACCTTCCAAAGATGGCTGGATGACGGCTAGAGAAGCTATTGCCGACTTGGAAACTGTACTGGAAAAGCCGGAAATTAATCACATTTGGAGTCGCGCAAACCGGAGTCCGGAACAGGGGAACCGAACGCTACAGCCTTATCGCCCTGCCTACACGATCCGCGCCGAGTGCCATGGCAACATCCAATACCACTATCAACTGGATCGGCGCATTTCTATGCGCGAGGCAGCTCGCTTTCAGTCCTTCCCAGACAACTTCATTTTTGAAGCAAAACTTCGAGATACTGAACGCCAAGTTGGAAACGCTGTCCCTCCTGTACTTGCGTGGCATATTGCAAGAGCTGTGATGGACTGCTTGGGATGAGGCGCGGGGCGTCCGTCATTTCCGAAACAACTCCTTCGATGGCTTCCAGGTCTTGGCATGTTCATCGGCGCGTTTGAGCCACTCCGCGATCCGGTTCTTCGTGGGAACGGAGACGCCCCAATACTCCACGAAAAGTCCATCCTCCAGCGTCTTGGCCGCGTGTCTCATCTCGTTCTCTATGTCGTTCAACGCCCGCATCAGGTAATTCCCTCCGCGTGTGCTGTCCGATCGCAAAGCAACGCTGCCTGCCGAAAACAAATCCCGCGCCTGTGGGCACAAGATACCGTAGTAGGTGAGAAGAAACATGCTCGCGTCGTCGTACTTCTTCTTCGTCCGGGGTGGCTTGACGATCTGGGGACAAAGAAGAGCTGCTTCTGCTCGGTACCTGCGCTTCTCCTCTTGAGACAATCCCATGTAGAGCCGTACCTCAAGGGGCAAAGAGTGTCCCTGATCTGGGCTGTCTTCTAACCACCACAATCGCTCTCCCTCTTTTAGACGCCCTCGGGCATAGTTGCGGATGTGTTGCATTTTCTCTTCAGGCGGTAGGTTGCAAAATTGTTTGTATGTAATTCCAAATTTAGCGAAGAGGGACTTTTTCGGGTACATCTCCACTTCAAACCGTGGCACGTGTGATGTCCTGACGTGCATAACACAATCTTCATACCTGCCCCAGCGCACGGCAGGAGTACCTCCCATTTTCCCAAATAGAACGTAGACATGATGGACACTCGCGCTGCGCGTTCCTTCAAACACGCTATTTGCCACGCTCCGCCAGGTATCTTTGTTTGTGACCTTCACCTCAATTCCGAACTGGCCGAAGACAATATCTGGAAACACTTGTGCCTGGGGACTGAGGTCCACCTTGATTTTCCTGTCTTGGGTAAGGGATTCCAGGACGGTCCGAACTCGCTGTTCAAAGTCGCTTGGCTTGTGGAACTTCTCACTTTTTTGGACTTCTTTAGTCAGTTGCTCAGTGAGCGCCGTAAGCAACTCTTCAAACTCTTGAACAGTCATGGGCGTAACCTCAAATGTGCCGTGGTCCGGGATCCTAAAAACTGGATAATCTTATTCTCCAATCCGGTACCTTTGCTTAGCCGGCACTCCCACAATACAAGGCATTGCCATCCCAAGGCGCGTAGACGTCTTAGAGTCAGCTTGTCGCGTTCCCTGTTACGGTTGATCTTTGCTTCCCAGTAGGCCACACGAGACTTTGGCATGCGCCCGAGACGGCAGGTGTGACCATGCCAAAAGCAACCATGAATGAAAATTACCTTCCGCCTAGAAGGGAAAACCATATCTGGCTTTCCAGGTAAATCCGCACAATGAAGGCGATAGCGATACCCCTGCGCATGGATAAGGCGTCGCACAAGAAGTTCCGGCTCTGTGTTCTTTGACCGGATCAGGCTCATTTGCCTGCTGCGTTCTTGTGGCGTCAGATTATCCAAGGACTTATTTTAATCTCAGTTGCCAGCCAACTGCTCCAGCAGTGTATCGAAGTCTTCGAGCTTGGCGTATTCGATGATGACTTTGCCGTGGCCGTTGTGGTCTTCGATGTGGACCTTCAAGCCGAGGGCGCGTTGCAAACGCTCCTGTACTTCGCGGACGTTGGGGTCGAAGGCGGGCTCGGTTTTGTGATCCTTTTTTGCGGACTTTTCGGGGTGCAGGAGGCCCTGAACGTAGGTCTCTGTCTGGCGAACAGAAAGCGAATGTTTGGCGATGTGCTGGGCTGCCTTTTCCATCTCCTCGGCGTGCTCAAAGGCCAGCAGCGTGCGGGCGTGGCCAAAGCTGAGCTCGCCGGATTCGACGCGAGCCTGCACCGAGGACGGAAGGCGCAGCAGGCGGAGGAAGTTGGCTACCGTGGTGCGGTCCTTGCCGGTGCGCTGCGCCATCTGCTCCTGGGTCATGTGGAACTCGCGGGAGAGACGGTCGAAGGCGCGGGCCTGCTCCATGGGGTTGAGGTCGGCGCGCTGCAGGTTTTCGACGATGGTGATTTCCATCGCCTGCTCGTCAGAGACCTGGCGCAGGAAGGCGGGGATGGTGGGTTTGCCGGCAAGCTGCGAGGCGCGCCAGCGGCGCTCGCCGGCGATGAGCTGGAAGCGGCCGTTGGGGAGCGGGCGCACCAGAATCGGCTGCACAACTCCGTTGGCGGTGATGGAGGCGCCCAGCTCCGCCAACTGCTCCTCGTTCAGGTGAGAACGGGTCTGGAAGGGATTGCGATCAATTTGATCGAGCGGAATCTCTCGGGGCTTGCCGCCTTCCGCTTCGACGGCGGCAGCAACTGCGGGGGCTTGCACGCGAGGGAGAAGGGAATCCAGGCCCTTGCCCAGGGCGCGGCGTTTGGGGTCGATGGCGGCGCTGGTCATTTTTCAAAATCCTTTATCCGGGACACGATCTCCCAGGGGTCACAAAATCTTTGTTGCCGGAGATCCGGCGATGTGTGGCGGCCTCTGTACAAACAAAAGCGGCCGTCAGGAGTATGGCCATGATCGGACTTCGTCATGCGGCGCGGAGACCGGCTTGGCGGAGTCTTCAGCGGCAGCAGCTTTGAGTGCGGCGCGGCGCGGGCTCTCAATCTTGTTGCGCGCGAGAAACTCTCCGGTCAACTCGAAGTAGGCCTCGGTTCCGCGGGAACGGGGATCGTAAAGGGCCACGGGCTTGCCGTGACTGGGTGCCTCGGCCAGCCGCACATTGCGTGGAATCACGGTGCGATAGAGCCGGTCGCGGAAGTATTCGCGGAGGGTTTCAGTCACCTGCTGGGCCAGGTTGGTGCGGTCGTCGTACATGGTGAGCAGGACGCCTTCAATGGTGACGTCTGGATTGTAGGCGGCGCGGACGCGTTCAAGCGTGGAGATGAGCTCGGAGATGCCTTCGAGGGCGAAGTACTCGGCTTGCATGGGAACAATGAGCGTGTTGGCGGCGGCCAGGACGTTGAGGGTGAGCAGGTCGAGGGCCGGCGGGCAATCCAGAATCACCAGGTCATAACTGCCCTGTACGGGGGCCAGAGCCTGGCGCAGGCGGAGTGCGCGGTCGCTCACCGTTGCGAGCTCGACGTTGGCGCCGGTCAGGTTCTTGGAACCAGGTAGAAGGAAGAGCAGTTCGACTTCAGTGGGGAGAATCACCAGCTCAGCGGGGGATTCGCCCATGAGTACGTCATAGATGGAATGGCGGTTGTCGTCGCGCTGGAAGCCGAGGCCCGAGGTGGCGTTTGCCTGGGGGTCGCAGTCGACAAGAAGGGTCTTGAAACCTTCGATTGCGAGGCAGGCGGCAAGGTTGATGGCTGTAGTGGTCTTGCCGACTCCGCCCTTTTGATTGACAACGCCGAGAATCTTACCCATGGCAATCCAGAGTAAAACGATGAGGTGATTACGGGTAGGGAGTTGCGCTGTGGAGAACGGGGCGCGTCTGTGGAAAGCTATTTTGGCGGAGGGGGGCGAAAAGTGAGCAAACATAAGCAGGGTAAGGGCTTCGCGACGGGGTGCGCGGCGGGATGAGAAGTCGGGGAAAAAAGGTCTTGCGGTGGAAAACTTCCGTAATTTTTTATTGAGAACAGGGAATTTGCGGGATGTGATTCAATTTGAGACTGTTCCAATTTGGGATTTTCTTGTTTTTGTTCCACGTGGAACAATTCCCGCTTTGGGCGGGGTTCCCAAAATGTTCCACGTGGAACATGGAACGCGGGCAAGTGAGAATTGCCCGTAATCGCCTCAAAGTCAATCGGGCGAAATGACCGCGTCGGGCCAAGGCCGTTGTGTAAGCCGTGGACTAAATCTCGAATCGTCCGGCAAACTCACGCCATCGCGCGCAATAAGGAATGCGAGAGTCAGCATGTGAAGAAACAGCCTTTGATGGAGAGATGATAAACTCGCGCATTATGGCGGATGAGCCGGAAATTGCGTACAGTAAGAGCGCGGTGGCAGAGCCAGAGATTGAAGCTGGCGAAAGCTCGGAGGAAGCCGTGAAAGAGCCTGACGAGAGCGCCGCGGCGGAAGGCGACGGTGTTGAAGCGGGCTGCCCGGTCGTGATGGGTTACTTCGCTGGCCTGAGATGCGCGCGCAAGCTCCACGTCGCAACAGACGGGGTAGACGAGAAGTCCGTATGCCTGATGCACTCGAAGGACCCGGGCAAGCAGTCTGGACCGCTCTTCGATGCATTCTGGCTGGAGTTTGAGAGGATTCTGGAAGACGCAGGGGAGGGCGAGGCTCACTTCGAGAGTTTTGTCTTTCCAAATCTCAAATTCATCAGGAGGAGATTCCAAGCCATCTGCCGGTTTGATTATGCGACCTTCACGGAGGGCGCAGACTTCACAAATGCGGCCTTTACGCATAACGCATACTTCCGTAAAGCGATCTTCACGCAGCGCGCATTCTTCCTATATGCGACTTTCGCGCAGGGTGCTGATTTCAGCGGGACAACCTTCACGCAGAACGCAGTCTTCGGTTATGCGACCTTCACGCAGAACGCAGTCTTCGGCTGGGCAACGTTCACGCAGGAAGCAGCCTTCGGTCATGCGACCTTCACGCAGGAAGCAGACTTCGGCTGTGCGATCTTCGCGCGGACCGCAAACTTCGACAGCGCGACCTTCAAGCAGACGGCAGGTTTTATAGTTACGAAATTTCACGGGACGGCCTTTTGGCACGAGAGCCGGTTTCTCGATCGAGCGGAATTTCGGCATACGTACTTTATGCCTCTGGTTGAAGGAAAGCCCGGCGCTGTGTTTGCACTGGCAAAGTTCTATAAGCCCGGCGAGATTGTCTTCGACGACGTCGATCTGAGCCGCGCTCTCTTCCTCAATTGCGATGTGAGCCAGGTCTGTTTACCTCATCTGTGCGTTGGGGAAGACGGGAGAACAATCGCGGCCTCACGGTTTTCGATGAGAAGCATCATTTCAAAGGATGGTCCGTCGAATTAGAGGTAACTGTTGACGTGCAACACGACTACCGGGCTGTGGCGCAGGTCTATCAGCAGTTGAAGAAGAACTACGATACGCGTCTGGATTACTGGACGACCGATGAGTTTCATTTTGGCGAGATGGAGATGAAGCGACTGGCTGGGCCGACGGGTAGGCCATTTCTGAGGCTGCGGCAGTGGCTGCATCGCAACCTGAGCCTGGTGGCCCCGTACCGGTATGCGAGCGACTACGGGAACAGTTATTGGAAGCCGATGCTGTGGCTGCTTGGAACCCTGGTCTTGTTTGCGGCGTTGTTGCCTCTTCCCGGAGTTGGATTGAAGCGGCAAGGGGCCACGCAAGCGGAGACCTACGCCTCGGTGTGGCGAGCCGGGGATGGATGGACGCCGAATCTGTGGGCGGAGGCGCTTCTGGCGGGCAAGGGCGCCATCACTTCTGTGGACGCGGCTACATTTCAGAGAAGCGCCGAGTACGCGCCGACCTATCCGTGGGGGCGGGTTCTGGCGATCTTCGAGACTCTGCTGACTTCATCCTTGTTTGCGCTTTTTCTGCTTGCGATCCGGCGTCAGTTCAGGCGGTAGGGGTTCCGGCAAGTCGTCGACTGCGCTGAAGTGAATTAGCCGCAACGCACTCCCAGCGCAAGGAGCCGATCATCGCCACCGGGCTGCGGAAGAAGCGTTGGCCAAGCAAACTTCGCTCCGGCCGCTTCCTTGAGCGCATCAAGCTCCTTGCCTGTGGTCATCAGCGCCAGACAACCGCCGGGGCGAACTAGTTGGCTAGCTGCCTTCACAGCCTGCGGCATTCTGTCGACGGCGCGCAGAGTAACGCAATCGAATGGATCCGGCAGCAATTCTGCCCTTTTTGAGTGAACTTTGGCGGTGATATCAAGGACGCGGATCGCCTCTTGGAGGAAGGCTGCCTTTTTCCCGTTTGATTCGGCAAGGGTTACTTCGATCTCGGGCCGGCAGAGGGTGATGGGTATGCCGGGAAAGCCGGCGCCGGAACCGAAATCCAGCAGAGTGGTGATTCCGGCGGGAAGTGCGCGGGCACAGGCGATGGACTCGACAAAGTGGCGGGAGAGTATGCCGTCTTCATCCCGTATTGCTGTCAGATTGATGCGGGCGTTCCAGCGAAGAATAAGCGAAAGATAAGATTTAAAGCGGCTAGCAAGCGCGGGGTCAAGCGGGTCGTAGCCTGCCTGGATCAAGAGGGCGTTGAGTCGCGTGCCTGCCGGAGATACTGGCTCGCCCATGTTCTCACTCACGCTCTCGCTCCTTGTGAACGTATGCAGGGGTTTGTGGTATCCCACCCTTTCCGTAGAAAAAAGCGGAAAGGATGGGGCACGGAGCATTGGCTATGCAACCTGCGAGATTGGAGTTCATTGCTGGGCTACCGAGTCTTCAATACGGCGTGGTTCCCATTTTTCAGCTTCTTTTACAAATGCCGCAAAGATTGCGCGTGAGAATTCGCTCTGGCTATAGGTTCGCTCGGGGTGCCATTGCACGGCGAGGACGAACTGTTCGGGTGAGTCGAGCTCCACCGCCTCGATAACGCCGTCTTCCGGGGATAGAGCGGCCACCAGAAGATTGTCACCCAGCGAGCGAATGGCCTGATGGTGGCTGGAGTTGACCTTAGGCTCGGTGGGATCAGTCTTCGGAACCAGGCGCGCCAGCCTTGATCCCTGCACAATTCGCACCGGGTGCGCCTCGACGACTTCACGGCCGGGGCGATGATTGACCGGCGTCTTCAGGTCCTGAAGCAGCGAGCCGTTGCGCCAGACGTTCAGGGTTTGAGCGCCGCCGCAGATGGCGAGGATGGGCTTGCGGAGATTGAAGGCGTCTTGCAAGAGCAGCTCGTCGACGGCGGTGCGGGCCGGGTCGGGCTCGGCACATTCAGGTATTGGAGCTTCGCCATATCGTTGCGGGTCAACGTCGTTTGGACTGCCCGGCAGCAGAATTCCCTGCACGCGCGCCAGCAGCTTGGCGACTTTCTCCTGAGGCTCACGGAGCGGAACGATCACCGGCGTGGCTCCAGTAGCTTCCAGGGCTTTCACATACTGCGGCAAAGCCCGTTCGTTGTAGGCTGGGTTGCTGCCGGTGGGCTCGGGAATGGCGATATGGACGGTCATTGAAGCACCAGTTTATCGAGTTTTGCGGCACGGGCGATAGGGGTTTCGGGGTATCCCATCCTTTTCGCAAAGTCGCGATCTCCCAGGTGCCCAAATGCGAGGCACCTGGGGCACCCATCTTTATTGCGCCTATCTTATATTGCGTCCGTGAATATTACGCCCGGGAATCAGATCTCCGCGCGAAGCGTACTTTCCTCGACCGAGTCACTGGCATGAACGCTCTGCGGTTGGATGAGATTTTGGATTGCGTCGCGCAGTTGAGCGGTGAGCTTTTCGGTCTGGCGGGCGGTCATTCCTTTGGTCATGATCGGCTCACCCACGGCGAGGGTGAGAACTCCGGGATAAAAGTGATGGGTATGAATCGGAAGCAGGTCGTAGACGCCGCTGAGCGCAATGGGTACCAGCGGCACCTGGGCACGGATGGCCAGGTAGGCCGCGCCGGAGAGGAACGGTTTCAGTTCGCCGGTGGCGGTGCGCCCGCCCTCGGGAAAGACAAATAGCGGCATGCCGGAGCGCAGAGCCTTGACGCCCACACCCAGGCTGGAGAGCGAGGCGTGGGGATTGGCGGTATCGATGGGAATCTGTCCGGAACGATTCAGATACCAACCGATGAACGCGATGGGCCACAATTCCTTCCTGGCAAGAATGCGGAATTGGAAGGGGAGCGCGGCAAAGATGACCGGCGTATCCATGTAGGAGGTATGGTTGGAGGCGTAAACGGCCACTGAATGCTTGCGCAGGTTCTCCGCTCCGCGAACGATGAGCTTCGACCCTGAGCACCACACGCAAAGCCTCGCCCATCTTTGCGCGATGCGGTGTTGCGCGCTTCCACTCTTATCCACGAGCGAGACCAGAAGCGAAAGCGATGCGCAAATGACCGTAATCACTGTCAAGAGCGGAGTCTGGATCAGGTTGGTGCGCCAGCGATAGAGCCGGGGCAGCGGAGTTGGCCGGCGGCTCATTCGGCGGCCCCCCTCCCGGCGAGCAGAAGGGAACGGGCCTCTCCCACCAGGAACACCGATCCGGAGATGACGATTACGCCGTTGCCGGCACGCTGGCTGACCTGGTGCCGGGCGAGTTCGATTGCCTGACCGACCGATTCCGCGGCGAAGGCCGGAGTTCCCGTAGCCTGGGCTGCGGCCATCAAGTCGCCAAGGGCAGCGGCGCGGGCGCTGTGGATCGGCGCGAAGAATACCTGATCGAAGAGCGGGAAAAGAATCTGCGCCATCTCCGCGATGGGCTTGTCGCGCAGGCAGGCGAATATAAGCGTGCGCGAACTGTGATCACTGAGAGCGATAGCCAGGCCTGCGCGCAGAGCCCACGCTCCGGCGGGATTGTGCGCCACGTCCAGAATCCACTCCACGCCGTTTCTTTGGATACGTTCCAGTCGACCCGGCCAGCGCGTTTGCCGAATTCCCTCCGCGATAGTCGCCGGGGTAATCGGAAAGTTAGGCTTGCCGGCCAGCTCTACGGCCGCGGCAATGGCCAAAGCAAGGTTGCGATGCTGATGGGCGCCAGTCAGCGGGGAATCCACTTGAATGGTTTCGCCAAGAGCTTCAACCGTATAAGGACCAACCGTATCGGCGCCGATTTGCGGCATATAAGGCGCCGCACTGACCGCATGCACATCGAGGCTGGTTGCGACTTCGCCGATAACCTGGTTGGCTTCAGGGTGCTGCGGCAGCGTAATCAGAGTACCGCCCGCGCGGAGAATGCCGGCCTTTTCGCGCGTGATGGCGGCGATGGTCGAGCCCAGCCACTCGGTATGGTCGAGCGAAATATCGGTAATGACGGAGAGCAGCGGATCGACGCTGTTGGTGGCGTCCAGCCGTCCGCCCATGCCCACCTCGAGTATCGCAATCTCCGCGCCGCTTTCGGCAAAATATAGAAAGGCCTGCGCTGTGAGGACCTCAAAGTAGCTGGGGATTTGCGGCAGCCGGCTATCAAGGACCAACTGCTGGGCCGCGTCGTGCACGCGAAAATAGAGGGCGGCGAAGGCATCGTCATCGATCTCGACGCGATCAAGGCGGATGCGCTCGTTGGCGCGCTCCAGATGAGGCGAGGTATAGAGGCCGGTGCGCACTCCTGAGACGGTTAGGATTGAAGCCAGTGTGGCAGCCGTCGAGCCTTTGCCGTTGGTACCAGCGACCAGCACCGAAGGAAAGCGGCGCTGCGGTAGCCCAAGCGCATCCAGCAGAATGCGAATCTCGTCCAGAGAAAATTTACGCCGGGACTGGCCTGAGCTCGTGTAGAGCTCAGGCACCATGGCATTCAGTTGATCGATGGCCGCGGCATAGGACATGGAAACTTCAGTATAGAAGGCGGATTGGGGGCTGTGCTGGGAGTGGCGTGAGATGGGTCTGGGATCTGGCCTTGATGTGTTCGGGGCAACCATCGAGACCACTCCCCTTGACGCGATGAGACCGCGTCAAGGATGGGGCACTCAGCGGATGCCCCTATCAAACTTTGATCGTTACTATTCTGCTCTGGCCGTCGAAGCGAATGTCCCACCGTTTCAAGACATCTCTTCCGATTAGACATGCGTAGGATGATTCTTTATAGAAATCCCTTGCAAGGATTCGCGCCGCAGCTATGCGTGGGAGTCCGGAGCCTGGGAAGCTAATCGAACCACAATACTCTTCGCACTCACAATCTCCGTTCATGGTCCTAATTGGAAACGAAGGATTCGTTAGGGAAAGATTGCAATTCTTGGCAAGCACCTTACTAATAATCGTGAATGGTGATCCCGTATCTATCAGGGCTGTAGGGATCGCCGGTTCAGGAAACTCTAGCCCGATGTTAGAGCCATATTCAATGTCGTCTATATATCTAGTCACGGAAAACTTGATGCATGGTCCGGGATCCCCTGGATCAAATGGATTCCACGGAAATTTGAACGTAGCCATGCTTATGCCACGAAATATACGGGTTCAGTCTTCCAAACCTGTTTGATTAGAAAGTTTCGGTCGGCTCCAAACTGCTTTATCCCAGCTCTGAATGCGTCCTCGTACTCATCGAAGAAGTCCTTCACAATGGTGTCCTCTCGAATCACAACGAACTTTCCCGGATGAGATTGAGCCCAATCCCAACGATGAACCTCGAAGACTCTGAGTTCGGCTTCTAATGGGGATGCCATTGTTATATGTACCCCTTTCCGAATCTTACGCCGCATTCATCTAAAATTGGCGATTTTGCATTACTGCACTTTAACGTAATAATGCGCCAGTGTAATAATGTAGTCAAGAAGAATCTGGACCATGAGCCCAAAAGATAAGCACCTTGCGGACGGCGCAAAACGAACGAGCGTCTCTCTCACGCCCGATGACAAGGCTGCAATTTTTTTGATAGGGATGACCCGCCAAGCCAAAGGGGACAAAAGGACTAGGATTAACGACATCCTTGTCGATGCACTTTGGTATTTTTTTGAGAAGACCACGGGAAAAACACGGGAGCAGATTCGGACAATGCTTCCCGACATCCCGACAGAAGAACGTCAACCTGCCAATATTACGGTGATGCCAAGGCCCAAAAGAAAACATTGATGGATATGAAGCCTTTCGACATGTGCCTATTCTCTTAAACCAACCTCACTTCCGCAACAGCAGTTGCAGGGCGCGGCGTGCGCTTTGCAGGCAGGCTCGCGCTTCATCTTCAGAGAGCAGACCCTGATGCACGGCTTTCTTGCCGGTATCGTTCACCTGGTTGGCGACGGGGATGAAGTCTGCATCGATGCCGGAGAGAAGCAGATTGTTGTTGACCTCGTGGAGCAGGTTGCCCAGGGTCGCGGCGTTGCGATAGCGGGTGCGGACTTGACGGGTGAGCGTGGCGGGGAGGGTTTGCTTGATGGCTTCTTCGAGCACTGAACGGCACATGACGGCGCAGGCGGTAAACAGGCCGAAGAAATAGCAGCGCGTGGCTTCGTCGAGATAGCGATCGGCCTCCTCTGAGCTGGGCGCCGCAACTACGCATTCGCGCAGGTGGGTAGCACGAAAGACGGCCGGCTCGACCAGCTCTAGTAGCTCCATGGCGAAGGCGGCGCGTAGCAGATCGTTTTGCTGGCCGTCGAGGGCGCGCTGGATCTCCTGCCAGGCGGGAGCGGCTACGCTATCGTCGGCTTGCTGCAGGCGCGTCAGAGAGGTGAGCCTTTGCCGGGCGTGCTGAATAAAGCCTTGCCGCATCTCCTGCGCCAGCATCCGCCAACCCGCCACAAAGGCCGCGGGGTCGTGCCCATAGCGGACCCAAAGCTCGTCGTATACGATTCCCGGCAGAATCTCACGCAATTGTTCGAAGCGCCCGGTACTTGCGAGCTCAGAAATTGCCTCACAAAACTCCCTTCCCGGCGCACCCTCAGCGGACATGTGCAGGAGTTGATCTTCCAGGCGGCCAACATCGATGGTCATCGACTGAAGTTCCTTCCTCAAAGCAAGTGTAGGAGTCAATCCTGTGCATGGTTGGCCGCGGCCGAGGTATCTGTGACGGTTATGTGCTGGAATGGGAACCAATTAAGCAGGCAATCGTGGACGGGAATCAACTGCCGTTGACTGAACCAAAATCTCTGATCGCTCAATGCTTTCGTTTTTAAAGAAGAGTCTTTTGTGGAAGACCAGTCGCCGGCAAACCCCATTCCCCAGCGGCTTGGGACGCACTATTCACACAAAACTTCCGCTTTGCACAGGCTTTTTTTGACTGCCTGTGGGAGAGGTGGGAAACCGGGGTCATCCAGAGCCACTCCAAGCACTGTTTTCCAAAACTCCTCAAATCCACAGCCGGGATTTAGAAAATCCAACCGCTGCCCAAGTTCCACCCTGACAATCACTTCGGAAGAATATCCACTTTTCCGGCCTGAACTACGGTTACTACTGTCTTTTCTTTATATCCTTTATCCTTTTCCTCACTCCCCGTCGCACCAGGTCAGCAATTGCAAAAACCGTTTTTTACAAAGTAGGCGTGAAGTTGCCGAAAAGCTGGCTTTGGGGTACTTTGCCGTATTCTTGCGTATAAGGTGCTGGCGCACGGGGGAGGACGTATGGCAAACACACAAACGTTAATAGCTCAGGCATACTCAGCTTTCAACCGGCGGGATGTCGATGGCGCACTCGCGGTGATGAGCGAGAATGTCGATTGGCCTAAGGCTTCGGAGGGAGGTCGAGTGGTCGGGAAAGAGGAGATCCGTGCTTACTGGACGCGTCAGTGGGCAGAGTTCAACCCTCACATGGAACCGATTGAAGTAGCCAACCGTGAGGCGGGCAGAACCGATGTCAAGGTTCACCAATTCGTCAAGAATCTGAAAGGCGACATCCTTTCAGATCAAACGCTTTTGCATGTCTTTACCATTGCAAACGGCCTAATCGAACGCATGGACATCGGCGAGAGCAAACCTGCTTTTGGACAAGATCGCGCAAGTTAGCTTTTTTAGCCCCTGCCTCTCGCAAAGGGTCGATTGGGAGCGCATCGCCTCTGGGCTGGAGGACGGTTAAGCGGTTCAACCGGTGAATGTACACGGTATCCAGATAAGCACCCCTGTTTTCCACTCACATGTCAAGGCTTGGATGAATACAATAAGAATAAGAAAAGGCAGCCACTTTCGCCGGGCCGCAATGTGTTGTAGAGTGTGGCCAGTACAGGAATTTGGCTACGGAACGAGGGTGGGGCTATGCCGAGCGTGGAAACCGAAGTGGAGAAACCGGTGTCAAAGGAGGCAGCGATGGAGATAACCGTAAGCCGCCAGGACCTGGTGAAGGAACTCACCGCGACGCAAAGCGTGGTGGAGCGCAAAACCACCATTCCGATTCTGTCGAACTTTCTGATCGAGGCGGAGGGCGAGCGGCTGAATATTACCGCGACCGATCTCGACCAGGGAATCCGGACCAGCACCACAGCCAAGGTGAAAAAGCCCGGCGCATGCACCATCCCGGCGCGCAAGCTTTACGACTACATCAAGCTGCTGCCTGAGGGTGACATCTCCATCAAGCTTCTCGAGAATCACTGGGTGCAGATTCGCTCAGGGCGCTCGAATACCAAGATGGTGGGCATGGCGCGGGCCAACTATCCGCAGGTGCCTGAGTTCCCTTCCGTCACGGCGACCAGCATCTCTTTGATCGCGCTGAAGACGCTGATCGCGCGCACTATCTTCGCCATTTCAAACGAGGAGTCGCGCTATACGCTGAACGGCGCGCTGCTAGTGATCAAGGCGGAGTCGTTGGCCATGGTTGCGACCGACGGCCACCGGCTCTCGTTTGTCGAGAAACCCAACGAGGTTCTGGAGGGCATCAGCGGCGAGAAGCGGGTGCTTATTCCGCGCAAGGCGCTCCAGGAGCTGATGCAGTTGCTCTCCTCTTCGGACGCCGAAAAAGTTGAGTTTGCCGACGACGAGCATACGCTCTTCTTTCGCGTGGGCCATCGCACCCTGAGCACGCGCAAGCTCACCGGCCAGTTCCCGAACTTTGAGGCGGTGATGCCGCGCGACAACACCAAGTTTGCCGTGGTCCGCTCGAGCGAGCTTTCGGCGGCCATTGAGCGCGTGGCGCAGTTTGCCGACGAGCGCTCGGGCGCCATCCGCATGAGGCTCGAAGGCAACGAGCTGAAGATCAGCGCCAACTCGGCCGAGTCCGGCGAGAGCGAAGATACCATCGATACGCCGTATTCGGGCGACCCGATTGTGGTGGGCTTCAACTCCGGCTACATCCTGGACTTCCTCAAGGCTCTGAGCAACGAGGGCGAGGTGCGGCTGGAGTTCAAGGACTCGCAGTCGGCCGGCCAGATGCGGCCCGAGGATCCGGATGCGGAGTACAAATACCGCTATGTTCTGATGCCGATGCGGATATGAAAAAAGCAGGGAATAGGGAACGGCCCGGCAGCGAATGCCGGGCCGTTTCATTTGTGGATGCTTACGCTTCTCGCTGGGCCGCATGCCTTAGAAACAGAACCGCTGTGGGTTAGTTCGTCTACCATGAAAGAGAGTATAAAGCGTTCTATATCATAAACTTATGTAATTAATTTCCCTTAATCATTGGTTACCGGCCTGTGTTATACCCAAAAATGTTATGTCCGTTACTGAATGTGTAACGGAAGACAGAAAAATATAACCTTGACGCGCATTGAACTTAGTATCAATATGTACAATCTGATGTATTTGACAAAACAACCAACTTCACCGAACAGGCATTACTGAGTAAGGAGGCTTGAGGATGCGAAATTCGTTGATAAAAGTTTCTTTAGTATTGGCGCTTGGACTCATGGCGCAGGTCAATTTGACGGCGCAGGATGTCGCGTACATGACCGGCGTGGTAACCGATGCGACTGGAGCCGTGGTTCCCGGCACGCTTGTGACGCTCTCCAATGCTTCGACCGGTGTGAAGTTTAACAAGACGACTGACAATCTAGGTTCTTACCGCTTCCTGGATGTTCCACCGAGTCCCGGCTATAAGGCGACTTTTACCCACGCGGGCTTCGCAACCGCGGAGTTTACCGATATCACTTTGATTGTGGGCGTCACGCGTACGCAAAACGCGCGCCTGGTTGTGGGAGCCGCATCGCAGACGGTTCAAGTATCGGCGAGCAACGCGATTGTGACGCTGGATACGACCGATGCCGCCATTGGCAACAATATGGACGTTGAACAGTTGAACCAGCTCCCTGTCTATGACCGCTCCCTTGGAATCGCGACTCTGTTCGTGCAGCAACCGGGCGTCGATTCGTTTCAGGGCGCGGTCACCGGCGCTCGCATTGACCAGACCTCGGTCACCGTTGATGGCCTGGACGTGAACGACCTCGCGTCAACCGCGACCTTTAGCATCGTTGGCACGGCTCCAGTCGACTCGGTGCAGCAGTTTACCGGGACGGTTGCGGGCCTGGTTCCCTCCCAAGGCACCGGCAGCGGCGCCCAGTTTCAATTGGTAACCAAGAGCGGAACCAACAAGTTCCATGGGAACGTCAACGAGTACAATCGCACTACAGCTACCACGTCCAACGATTGGTTCAATAACCTCGACGGTATTCCCCGCACACCGCTGATCCAGAATCAATTTGGCGGCGATATCGGCGGCCCTATCAAGAGAGACAAGCTCTTCTTCTTCTTCGATATCGCCGACTCCAAGATCCGTCAGTCGGCAACTGCTGAACCGATTGTCCCTCTGGCCGCTTTTCGCGCCGGAACTCTCAACTACATCAACAACAGCAGTTCTGCATGCGGCGACAGCACCCGCATAACCAGCTTTACCTCCCTGCCCGCCTGCATCTCCACCTTGCCAAACACTGGCCCTGTCAGCCTGACATCGTTAGATCCAGGGGGGATCGGTTTCGATGAATCAGTGCTGAGCTTTATCACCTCGCGCTATCCCGAGGCCAATGACTTGTCCCAGGGCGACGGCGTCAACACCGGCGGCTATCGCTTCACTTATCCAAGGCCGGACGACCGGATCACTTACGTCGGCCGCGTGGACTACAACCTGACGCAGACGCAGAGAATATTCGGCCGCTTTACCATCACCCGACGCAACCTGGTCAACCGTTTTGCCCCCGAATTCCCAACTGACCCTTCCGCTCACCTTGAAGTCGATCACAGCTACGGCTACGTTGTCAGCCATGTGTGGAATATCGGCAGCAACAAGGTGAACCAGTTCTACTATGGCGACAACATCCAAAAGGCCGACTTTACTAACGAGTTCAACCCCACCGGGGTCAACCAGTACAGCTTCTCCGGCTTGAGCGGCCCCTACACGGCCTATGACGGCCAAACGCGCCGCGTGCCTATCCCGGTTGTTCGCGACGACTTCAACTGGCAGCACGGCAGGCACAGCCTGACCATGGGCGGCACCTTCAAGTTCACCAAGACGAACAGCAATTTGATCAATAACTTCAACTTCGTGGACGCCGGCTTGCAGGGCTCCGCGTTGTCGGGCGGCCTGGACTCGGCAGTCCGTCCCTCAGACATCAACATCGACGCCAATAACGTGGCAATCAACGACTATGACAACCTCTTTGCCACTGCTCTGGGGGTGGTTGGCGAGATTTATACCAACTTCGACTACAACAACGCAGGCGCCGCGCTGCCGGCGGGCAGCGGCAGTCCGCGAGCCTACCGCTTCTTTGAAACCGAAATGTATGTTGGCGACACCTGGAAGGTGAATAAAAAGCTGACCCTCACGTATGGGTTGCACTATCAGCTCTACTCGGTGCCTTATGAAGCGAAGGGCGATGAATCGGCCCCGATAGCGAGCCCGTCGAACGGCGTTGACAACGGCATTGACCTGGATACTTTCATCAAGGACCGCATTGCACAAAGCGACGCTGGCAACACCAGCAATACCGGTCTCCCCATTTACAGTTTTGTGCTGGGCGGCAAGTCGAATCACGGGCCGAACCTGTACAACCCGTCCTACAAGGATTTTGCACCCCGCTTCGCCTTCGCTTACACTCCGTTCAACTCCCAGAAGACCGTCATCAATGGCGGCGCGGGCATTGTGTATGACCGTAGCATGATCGACGCCATCGTCTTCCTTCTGGACCAGGTTCCAAATATGTTCGCTAATACCAACACGAATCAATTTGGCGCGTCAACCGTGGATGCGTCTCTCGCGACCGACTCCCGGCTTAGCACCGCTTCTGTGTCCTATCAGGGGAAAAATTATGTACTTCCTGCGTACTCGTCATCCCTGAATCCACTGCCTTCGCCCATCGCTGCGCCATTTACCCCGTATATAGATGGCTTCGGAAATCCTTACGGATTGGCGGACCAGGCAGTCGGCTTTGTGATCGACCCCAAGCTCAAGGATCCCTATTCGATTGCCTTGAACTTCGGCGTCCAACAGGAGCTTCCATTCCATATGGTTCTGAAGGTGAATTATGCCGGCAGGCTGGGCCGCCGCTTGCTTGCGGACGCGGACGCCAACCAGGTGATCGACGTTCCCGATTATACGGGCGGGTCCACGCAGACAATGGCTGAAGCCTTTGCCGGCCTTACAACACAATTGAGGGCCGGCGTACCTGTGGGGAGTCTTACGCCACAGCCGTGGTTTGAGGATGTCCTTGCACCATACGGTGCATCGACTCCTCTTGGCAACAACACCAACCTGGTGGCTGCCATGATCGGCCAGTTGGGTAACAGGGGTGACATCTCCGACTCGCTCCAGGCGATGGCCACCTATTCGTACTATTTCGGCTATACTGGTTTCCTCCCCACCAACATCGGCATACCCTCTCAGTTCGGCACCAACGCCTACCTCACCAACAAGGGTTCCTCCAACTACCACGGCCTGCTCGTGACCCTGGACAAAAATATCTCGCAGGGCCTGCGGTTTGAGTTCAACTACACCTGGTCGCACTCGATCGACAACGCGTCAGTGGGCGCCAACGCAAACTCCCTCTTTACAGCCACCGGCTTCATCTGCGACATTCTGCATCCACGCGCATGCCGCTCCAGCTCCGACTTCGACGTCAGGCAGGAGATCAGCTCGAACTTTGAGTACGATCTGCCATTCGGGCGCGGCAAGATGTTTGCGGCCAACGCATCGCGGGGGCTCGACGAGGCGATTGGCGGATGGAGCTTATCCGGCCTTCCCAGCTACCGCACCGGTCTTCCCGTACCCGTGTATTCCGACGCGTACCTGGCTTCGTATGAGAACGCGGACCCCGCCATATTCACCGGCAACAAGGCCGATCTGAAGACCAAGGTCAACGTAGACCACAGCACCAATACCGTCTACGACTTTCCCGGTGGAGCTACTGGTGCAGCCAAAGTGCTGGCGGAGTTCAGAGGTCCGATCGGTATCGAGTACGGACAACGCAACATAGTGCGCGGTCCGGGGGCATTCTATTTTGATGCCGGCCTGGGGAAGAAATTCCCGATCCTCGTCGACAAGCTGAACCTGCTCTTCCGCGCCGATGTATTCAACCTCTTCAACCATCCTAATTTTGCGGTTCCAGGGGGCATGACCGCAGTTGGGCCGGCAAACGGGCTGAACATTGTTACAGGTGCTTCGAACTTCGGTCAGATATCAAGCACCAGCGCGGCGGCACCATTGATGTCAGTACCGGCTGACGACTACCGCGTAGCTCAGTTCTCCCTGCGGCTGGAGTTCTAGGAGTCTCAGGCCTGCGGCGAGTCAGCGCCCCGCTCGGGCGGGGCCAGCAAGCCAGCAAGTCAGCGACGGCCCGGCAGCGATGCCGGGCCGTCTTTTTGTGCTCGTGGAAGATGGAGCTGAAAAAGCAAATTACGCCACTGCCGGTGTTTTCAAAAACTCCAGCGCGCGGATCAGATAGGCTTTCAGATCGCGGCGTTGCACAACGGCGTCGAGGAAGCCCTTTTCGAGAAGAAATTCGGAGCGCTGGAAGCCTTCGGGGAGTTTTTGGCGGATGGTCTGCTCGATGACGCGGGGGCCGGCGAAACCGATCAGGGCGCCGGGTTCGGCGATGTTCAGGTCGCCCAGCATGGCAAAGCTGGCGGTGACGCCGCCGGTGGTGGGGTCGGTGAGTACGCAAATATAAGGAACCTTTGCGTCGTCCAACTGGGCCAGCGCGGTGGAGATCTTGGCCATCTGCATCAGGCTGACCACGCCTTCCATCATGCGCGCGCCCCCGGAGGCCGCGACGACGATCAGAGGAATGCTGCCCAGCCGGGCGCGGTCCACGGCGCGGGCGATGGTCTCGCCTACCACTGCGCCCATTGAGCCGCCGATGAAGCCGTATTCCATAGCGCTGACGACAACCTGGTGGGGTCCCAGCAGACCGACTGCGTTGAGAATGGCGTCGTTGAGGCCGGTAGCCTCCTGCGCGGCGCGCAGCCGTTTCTTGTAGGGCTTCACATCGGTAAAGTTCAGCGGGTCAGTGGAGCGCAGGCCGGTATCTACAAGTTCATAGCCGGGTTCGAGCAGCAGTTCAATGCGCTGGCGTGCGGAGATCTTGAAGTGGTGCCGACACTTGGGGCAGACGTTCAGATTGGCTTGGAGCTCCGGCTTGTAGAGTACCGCGCGACAACCCAGGCACTTGATCCAAAGGCCTTCAGTGCGCACCGTTTTGCCGGTTGCGTCTACCGATTCAGGCCCTGTTGCGGACGGTCCGCGCGCCGCGGTGGGGTAGTCGCCATTTTCACGCTTGAACCAGGTCATCGAACCTCTCAAAAATAGGGAATAGGGAATAGGGAACAGGGAATAGGGAATAATCGGCGGTTAGCCAATAATGCATTTCTCTGCTACTCCTAGTTTAAACCGCCGCCCGGTTCTATGCGCAGGTTGAGCAGTTGAAAACCGCTGAGGACTCCGTCAGCGGGCTCATCGGCTACCAGCTCCACCGACTCCCCGTTCAGGACCGCATCCTGAGAGGCGCACAGCGGCTCCAGCGTGTTAGCTATTGAAAGCGGGAGACTTGCGAGAGTTTTTCCCTCCATGCCGGCCTGTGTCTCCGGCGTCAGCAGGCTCACGTAGATGCGGTCCGCAGGGTGCTGCCGGCGGGCCTGGGCCAGCGCTGCATCCATATCCGGGGCGTGGCTAGGCTGGCGCGGTTGGTCCAGAGTTCTGTCCAGCGTACCGGCATCTGAGATAAGCAGCCGCACATTGCCCGCTCCCAGACGGGCTGGCAGTTTCACCGCAATCCGCACATTGCGCGCCGCCTGCCGCCATGGCCTTAGAGTTGCCTCCACCACCACCGTGTCGCCGGCATGAACCATGTCGCCTGAGACCAGACGCGCCGTCGCCAATTCCACTCCCATGCGCCGCGGAATGGCTTCCACGTCAAGATTGACCGAGCGAACCGCGCCTTGCCTGGTTCCATTCGAGTAGAGGCGCGCAAAATGCCCAGCGGTCCCGAGCGCCGCCGCCAGAGGTGCAGGCATCATATCCCCGGCCGATGCCCACAGGTCAATGGGTGAGGAGGGATAGCCGTCCAGGTCGATGCTCCCTGTTATGTGGTAGCTGGTCTCCGCCGTACTGCCGTTGGTTGTCAGCAGCGATTGAAAGATGACCACCCTTCCCGGGATGAGACTCCGAGAAGGATGGGGTGCCCGGCAAAAGACCGGGAGAAACCGGGGTACCGGTGGTGGGTGGGGGCGTTGTCTCTCATGTTTCAAAATTGAGACACGGGGCACCCGGCTATGTGCGTCCGCGGATCATTGGCAGGAGACCAACTGAAGATTGCTCACCGGCGGGATAAACATGCGTTGTGTCAAATCGAGCCGAATAGATGAGATCTGTCCGCCTTGTATCTGGGCCTGAGCCGTTTGCGTCTGTCCGTACTGGTCCGTCCAGCTAAAAGTAACAATTCTTGTAACCGCACCATTGCTCCGGATCTGCGCGAGCCATTCAACCAAATTTGCTACACCAGTATCGTTCTTGAATAGACCCATCATCTCGATTGATTCGCAGCCGGGTTGATCCGCGTATCCGCTTAGCATAGCAGCCTGTCGGGGTGCTTCTGCAATTGATGAGCTTGACTGCGGGGATTGGGAGTACATGTTTGCTGCTCCAACTCCAGCCGCCAAAACAATCAAATATGACACCGAGAGAATCCGTATTTTCATGCCTTACCTCTTCATCAGTCCACTGATCGAATCCAGCGTACTTTACCTTCTTTTATATCATGAAATAAATCATCCACGTCGTGAAATGCGATAGAGACCTGAGACCATCAAGCACAATTTGAGAATATGGTCCTCAGGCGTGTGAACCAAGGAGGAGCAACGCGGAGGCTGCACACGACATCAGCGCAGCCAGCCGAAACCAGATTTTCTTCTGGGGAGATCTCACATCTACAAGAGTACAAGAGACTCCATAGCCGAGAACCTCACGCCACCGCCGTGTACTGTATTGTGTCCATGGCCAACCATAGCCGCGAGTTTTCATGCGCCATTTTAGTAGTATGCAAAGCTTGTTCCCTGTTCCCTATTCCCTATTCCCTATCTTTCAGTATTCTATTCCGCGCTGGGCCAGAATGCCTTTCTGGTAGGCGTGTTTTAGCTCGCGCATTTCGGTGACGGTATCGGCCAGTTCGACCAGCAGGGGGTGGGCGTTGCGACCGGTGAGGATCACATGGACCATCTCCGGACGGTTGCGCAGGGCTTCGGCTACAACGGCTGGGTCCAGCATTTTGTAGCTGATGGCATAGTTGATCTCGTCCAGGATAACCATATCCCACTCGCCGGAGTAGATGGCCTCTTTCGCCTCGTCCCAGGCTGCTTCCACCAGGCGCACGTCTTCAGGATCGGTCTCCGCGCCGCCTATCTTCACGAAGCCGCGGCCCATCTGCTTGAGGATGAAATTGGAGCCGAAGGCCGTGACCGCTTCCAGCTCGCCATAGTGCCATGATCCCTTGATGAACTGAAGCATAAGGACTCTCATGCCGTTGCCCACGGCGCGCAGGGCCGTGCCCATGGCAGCGGTGGTCTTGCCCTTGCCAGGGCCGGTATTGATCAGGATCAGTCCTTTACGAGAGTCGGTCATAGCAGTGGTCAGTGAACAGTGGACAGTGAACAGTGGTCAGGTTTAATAAACATGAGTCTACAGTCTACGTGATCGATAGTTTCTAGCAAAAAGGCCAGCTGGTCGTTTACTGACCACTGTTCACTGTCCACTGCTCACTGTTCAGTGTCCTCTATGGTATGGGTGGCCAGTGAGAATCGTAAAGGCGCGGTAGATTTGTTCGGCGACGACCAGGCGGGCCAAAGCGTGGGCCATGGTCATGGGGCCGAGCGAGAGCTTCAATTGGGCTTTGTCCAAAGCGGCGCCGGACCATCCATCCGCCGGACCGATGGCAAAGACAATGTGCTGCGCGCCCTGGTCGCGGCGCGCACCCAGCCAGGCGGCAAAGGCTTCTGAGGTCATCTGCCGGCCGCGGCTATCGAGCAGTACGGCCACTGCCGGAGCGCGGCCCTGCTGTTTCGCCAGCCACTGGAGCAAGGCTTCCTCGGTGCGGAATGCCTGCGACTGGCACTGCGCGAAGACCGAGCAGCGGTCGAGGTAGAGCTGGGTGAGAGCGTCGAAACCGTCCTTTGATTTGGCTGGAGCAGCGGGCCGGGGACCGATATGTGCTAGCGTAAGGTGCATGCAGAGGAGGATATCCCAGCAAGACGAATTTCGGCAGTGAAGAAATTTTCACAGATTCCCGAAATTGAAAGGCAGCGCCCATTTTTGGAATATCGAGGCGATTTTCTACGTATTATCATATTTATCCTTGGAATCGCTTATCAGCTATATGTTAATAATTCATTTATTTTCAATGACAAACAAGATTATTTTGTTATGGCCCAATTTGGCACACGACATGCATATTACTCTCGTAAGCTATCCCTACCCTTTTCTGAGTAGGCACTTTGTATTTAGCAAGCCAAAGAGATAGATGAAGGGTCGCTCGATCTCTTCTGTTTTTTAAGATTAGGTTTTTTAGCATTTCAATTGCATATCGGCCACACTCCCCATCCGAGATGCGACGCAGAATACGCGGGTGGGGGAGTATCCATCAGGACTCTTCCAATCCCAACGAACTTTTTGGAGGAGTTCAATGAGAAATATACGATTGCAGAACTTGACCCTGGCGTTGAGTTTGCTGGCTGTACTTGGCTTTGTAATGAGCACCGCTGCTCCTGTCGCTTACGCTCAAACAAACATCACTGGCGATCTTGTTGGAATCGTCACCGATCCCACTGGCGCAATCGTTTCCGGTGCAACTGTAACCGTCGCCAGCCTGGCAACCGGCACAACCCGCTCCATCACCACCAGTTCCGCCGGCGAGTATCGCGTCTCCCAGCTCCCTCCGGGAGCCTATTCCATCACCATCACGGCTACCGGCTTTGAAAAGTCCAGGCAGACCATCGACGTAGGCGCGGGAACTGTCGTTTCAGCAAATGCCACTTTGACCATCGGCAAAGCCAGCGAGACCGTGGAGATCAGCAGCGTCGAAGTGCCCATGCTGCACGTGGATGACGCCCAGATCTCCACCACGTTTACGGAGGAGCAGATACTGACCCTCCCGAACCCCGGCAACGACCTGACCTTTATAGCCCAGACCGCACCCGGCAGCGTGATGAATACGCAAAGCGGAAACGGAAATTTTTCTTCGTTTGGCCTGCCCGGAACGGCAAATACGTTTACCGTCAACGGCGGATACTACAACGATCCCTTCCTCAACCTCAGTAATTCAGGCGCCACCAACCTGCTGCTCGGCACCAACGACATTGCCTCCGAGACCGTCACCTCGAATGCCTATAACGCATCCTTCGGCGGGCTGGGCGGCGCGCAAGTCTCCGAGGTTACGCGCTCGGGCGGAAACAAACTCCACGGCAATGCCTCCTACTGGTGGAACGGGCGCGCGATGAACGCCAACGACTTTTTCAATAAAGAGTCGACACCCGTCACCCCGCGCTCCTTCGACAACGTAAATCAGTGGGCAGGCGCCGTCGGCGGCCCGGTTGTCATTCCCCACCTCTATGACGGCCACGACAAGACTTTCTTCTTCGTGGACTATGAGGGTATTGATATCGTCCTACCCACCCGCGGCACCGTTTACGCCCCGGATGCCAGTTATCAGTCGCAGGTGCTGGCCAACCTGACGGCCAATGGCCTTGCTTCTGAAATCCCGATCTATACGAACATCTTCAACCTCTTCAACCACGCCCCAGGCTTCTCCAACGCAGTGGTGTCTACCACGGACGCATCGTCGGGCGGTTACGGCACCGTCAGCTTCAACGCCACGGCTGGAAATTATACCCATGAATGGCTGCTCAACAGCCGCATCGATCATTCCTTCGGCGTCAACGACCATCTCTTCGGCCACGCAACCGTGGATAGGGGCGTGCAGGCCGCTTTCACCAGCCTTCTGAATCCCCTGTTCAATGCACTCAGCTCTCAGCCCTCCTATGCGGGCCAGTTGGGCGAGCAACATTCATTTTCGTCCGCTCTCTCCAATCAGTTCCTCTTCTCCGTCAATCACTACGTCGCTGTCTTCAGCAACGCCAGCCAGGCAGCTTCGAATCTGATCGTGCCCTTCACCCTCGTCTTCACAGACGGCGATATGGTAAATAACAGCACCTACGGATCCGTCGGGGGCGCCGGAAGCCCAGGAGGCGCGAATGACATCTGGCCTCAGGGGCGCAACGTTACCGGCTACCAGTTCCAGGACGACGTGAGTTGGAGCCGTGGCAAACACACGCTGAACGTTGGATGGACGATGCGTCGCGACGACATCACTGACTTCAGCCCCTCGGAGTTCACCACCTCTCCAACCGCTACCGTATCGAATGCCGACTTCGAGCAGGGCTACGTCGACGAGTGGTTAGAGCAGTTCCCCACCCGTCCCACCCAACCGGTCGCGCTCTACGCCATGGGCTGGTACGTCCAGGACCAGTGGAAGCCGCTGCACAACCTGACCATCACCACTGGCATTCGCATGGAACACAACTCCGACCCGGTATGCCGGACAAACTGCTTTGCTCACTTCAGCAGCGACTTTGCCAACGTGAGCACCAGCGCCTCGGCCGCATACAACGCGATGATTGCATCCAACCTCAACAATGCGTTACCTAGCCTCCAGAAGATTGGCTGGGAACCCCGCTTCGGATTTGCATACCTACCGTTTGGAACCAGAAGCAAGACCACAATCAGGGGCGGATTTGGAATCTTCGACGATACCTTTCCCGGAGTCATCGCCGACGACCTTCTCAACAATGCCCCAAGCAATGTTCCGTTTACCGTCTATGGACCGGCCTCCGGCGGCCCGAATGTTTTGCTCGTACCCGGCGCTACGTCGACTGCACCCGGCGTTCCGGGCAGCGCCCAATCCGTAGCGGCTGCCTCTAATGCGGGTTTTGTAAGCGGTTTTGCGAGTGGTGGGAGCCTGACGTCGATTTCCGCCGTGATGCCTGCCGGAGTAACTTTTTCAGCGCCCAACATGATCAGCCCTACAATGCACATCAAGAACCCGACCTACGAGGAGTGGAGCCTGGCCATCGAGCATCAGGTGGGCCGGTTCGACACTTTCTCCATCATGTATGTCGGTAACCACAGCTATGATGAGCCGGAGCTGAACAACAGCATCAACGCCTACAACAGCAGCGGCGCGGGATTCCCTGAGCTCTCCACCACCGCTCCCAATCAGAACTTCAGCGCTGTCACCCAGATATCGAGTTCCTCGGTTGGAAACTTCAACGGCGTCGTATTCTCAGAACAGCACCGGTCGAAGAGCCTGACGCTTACTTTCAACTACCAGTGGAGCCACGCCCTTGACGAGGCATCCAACGGCGGCTTCAGCACATTTTCCGCAAACAGCACAAATCCCGACAACCCCTTCAACCTGCGCCAGGACTATGGCAACGCGGACTACGATACGCGCCAGTACGTGAGCGGCAGTTATGTCTATTCGCTCCCGCATTACGCGGGACCAAAGCTGCTGGTCGATAACTGGCAGTTTGCAGGAACCTTCTTCCACAGCACCGGCTTACCCTTCTCGGCGGTCGATAACGGGACCGCCAGCAACCTCGCTCAGTACGGCGGGCCGCTCTATGCGCAACAGACAGCGTCGCTCAAAGGCGTCAACCATTGTGGCGGCAATGCCTCCGCACAGGGAATCGCGTGTCCCTTCACGGCCGATTTCACATCGGCGATCGACTTCGGTCAGTCTCACCGCAACCAGCTCTTTGGCCCCCACTACACCGATACCGACTTCAACATCAGCAAAGGCTTTATCGTGCCTGGCTGGAAGACGGCGAAGCTCAGGGTTGGCGCGCAGTTCTTCAACCTTTTCAACCATCCGAACTTCGCGCAGCCCGGCAACGATGTTGCTTCGCCAAATACTTTCGGAATCATCACCAGCGCGGTCAGCACCCCGACCTCGATCCTGGGATCGTTCCTGGGCGGCGATGCCTCTCCACGACTCATACAACTCACTACCAAATTTGACTTCTAGCCTGAGACGAGACGCAAACCAGGCCCGGAACTGCTGACTGCAGTTCCCGGCCTGGTTTTGTGAGGAAAACAATCGGCAGTTTATCTGACGGTACGCTTCTTTGCCGCGGGTTTCTTTCCAGCAGTTTTCTTTGCCGGCAACTTCTTTTTCGCCGTCTTCTTCACCGCGCTCTTTTTGGGCAAGGACTTCTTCGCGGCAGCACTCTTCTTCGCGGTCTTTTTCAGCCTGGGCTTGGGCTTAATTTTGGCGGGTGATTTCTTAACTGCCGGCTTCTTTACCACCGGCTTCTTTACCGCTGTATTCCTGGCCGGGGCCTTTTTCGCTGGGGATTTTTCGCTGGCGACGCGGCTCCGGGCAGCTATGGTTTTGGCGGCTAGGGCGGCTTTAAGCTCGGCGTCGAACTCGGCCGGGGTCAGGGGCCGGGCGGACTTGCGCAGCCTTTCAATGTCGTAGAAGGCGCGGCGCTCGGTAAGAAAAACGTGGACGACAAAGTCAACATAGTCGAGGAGAATCCATTCACCGTGACGGCGGCCCTCGACGGAGTTGGGCATTACGCCGAACTCCTTTTTGAGCTTGTGCTCGATTTCGTCGGCGATGGCGACGGCCTGGCGGTCGTTGGAGGCGGAGGTTACGAGGAAGAAGTCGGACAGTCCGGAGTCAATGGGGTCGAGCTCAAGGATGCGGGTATCCAGGCCCTTTTTGTCTTCACAGACCTGAGCCGCGGCCTGAACGAGTGTGCGGATTTGCTGGCGTGCTTCGGGGTTCGTCATTCGGTAAGAAGGTTCTCCAATCTCAATCGTAGACCCTGGCCATGGGAGCGGCAAATCACCTATACAGGTGATGAGAACGTATGTACTCGAGGACAGCTTTGGGGAGCCGCTTGTTTGAGGCCGGGGGGGGGCCTGAAGCCGGGCTTACCTGCTCGCGAATCCAATCGCGAACCTGGGAGGCGCTGATATCGACATTCAGCCCGGGAAGCAGATAGAAAGGGGCGGTTTCACCGGCGGGATTGCGGAGCAGGCAGGAGCGGATCGCAAGACCGGAGCGGGTTTGATCCGCGCTGAGTGCGGAGTCCAGGGTCAAACCTTCAGGCAGCGCTTCGCTCAGATCTTCAAGCCGCTCACCCGGGCGCGAGGCAACGATGAACGGAGCCGCAAAGGGGATCTCCGCCGCCCGATGCCAGTTTCGCAGCGAAAAAAACGAGTCGGCGCCCATGAGGCAGAAAAGCGCGCTGTCCGGGGGTAGCTCGGCGCGCAGGCGCTGGAGCGTCTCCAGGGTAAAGTTGGGAGCGCCCGAGGGCTTTGGCGCATCGGCAAGGGATACGGCCAGGCCCGGCTCGTCGCCGATGGCCAGGCAAGTCATGGCCAGGCGGTCAGCAAAATCGGCGGTGGATCCATGAGGCTTGAGCGGCTGCGCACCGACCGGGGCAAAGAGGACGCTATCGAGGCCGAGCGCCGCACGGGCAGTGCGTGCAACGGCCAGATGACCCAGATGCGGAGGGTCAAAGCTGCCGCCGAAAAAGGCTACGCGACGGCTGCCGCTAGAAGGCAAGTCCATGCGTTCATGGTACCGCGCACCGGGTCTCTGGTAGCATCAGATTTACAATGATTCGATTCGCGATTATGCTGGCGGCCCTGGCGGGTATGGTGGTTTCCACATTGGCACTGCGCGTTCACTACTCGACCGGAACCGAGCCTTGCTCGATCAACGAGAAGTGGGACTGCGGCATCGTGAATCACAGCCCGTATGCAGAGGTCGCGGGCTTTCCGGTGGCGGCGATCGGGATCGCCGGCTACCTGGCCATGGCGGTGCTGACGCTGGCGGGGCGGCGCATTATCGTCGCCGTACTGGCCGCAATCGGGCTGGTATTCGCGGTCTATCTGAGCCATATAGAAAAAGACGTGCTCATGGTGTGGTGTTTATATTGCGTAATTTCGCAGGGGATCATCCTGCTGCTGACGGCGCTCAGCTTGTGGTGGGTGTGCATGATCCCGCCTAAACGCCTTCGAGCGTTAGGCTAAGGGGCGGTTCGGGCTAAGGATTATCACGTTGGCGGCTTCATCCGCCGCTCATATTTCTACGCGTTCCGCGCTGTTAAAATTAAAGCAAAGCCATGTTCAAAGAGAGATATGCGCGCTGGATGTTCGAGTGGGAGACGCGGCTGACCATGCGCGACGAAAATCGCGTGGTGCGCCCGCTGGAGTGGGGCTTCGAGTGGATTGCGCCGTTTCTTGAAGCCAACGGCTTTGGCGACGCGGTGCCGGACGCGGAGACCGTGCGCGACAATCAGAAGGCCGAAGCGGCCATGGTGCGGATCAACCAAATCCTCATCGACCACAGCGACAAATTTTTCGGCTACCGGCGGCCCACCGACTTTCGCCTTGAAGAACGGCATCCTGAATTGTTCCCTACCAATGTGCGCCCGGAGACGCTGGCCAAAGAGGCCGCGATCCGGCAGAGGTCGGCCGAGGGAAAGACTCAGCCGGCGCAATTTCTGCGTTTTACCTCGCCGGAGCGGACGCCTTATGCCGAGAACGACCAGGTAAACGCCCGCTGGTACCCGGCGCCGGAACATAAAGACCCCAAGCGGGCCAAGCAGGCGATTGTGGTGCTGCCACAGTGGAACTCCGATGGATTCAGCCATAATTCGCTGTGCACCATCTTCAACCGGATGGGCATTTCGGCGCTGCGGCTCTCGATGCCCTACCACGATATTCGCCGCCCCGAGGAGCTGGAGCGCTCGGACTACAACGTCAGCGCCAACATTGGGCGATCATTGGCGGCCTGCCGCCAGGCGGTGGTCGATATTCGCTGCTGCGTAGACTGGCTGGAGGAGCAGGGCTACGAGCAATTCGGCGTGCTGGGAACCAGCCTGGGCTCCTGCTACACCTTCCTGGCTTCGACCCACGACCCGCGCATCCGGGTGAACGCCTTCAACCATGCTTCGACTGCTTTCGGAGACGTGACCTGGGCCGGGCAGAGCACTCGCCACGTGCGCCAGGCGCTGGAAGAAGCCGGACTCACGCAGGACCGCGTGCGGGAACTATGGGCGGCGGCCAGTCCGTGCTACTACTACGACAAATTCGGCAGTCCGGAAGCCGGCGGACCCCAAAAGCAAGTGCTGATGGTTTACGCCGACTACGACCTGACCTTCCCCAGGGAGTACTCGCTGCAGGTGGTCGAGGCTTTCCGGCGCGTGGGTCTCAACTTTGAAGCCAGAGTGCTGCCTTGTGGCCACTACACCACGGGCGAAACGCCGTATAAATTCATCGACGGCTGGCACCTGGGCTGGTTCGTCTACCGCGCGTTCAAGGCGCTACGGAAAGAGAAGGCGGAGGGCGAGAGCTCGACAACTATTCCTGCGGCCAAGTTAGATAAAACTGAAGAGGAAGCAGTCTCCCGCTAGCGCACCTTGCTCAAGTCCAGTCGGAGCAATTTTGCGGGGTCAACGTATTTCCCCTGCAAGCGAACGGCCCAATGCAGGTGAGGTCCGGTGACGCGGCCGGTTGCGCCGCTCAGGCCAATGCGATCGCCGGTGGCCACGTGCTGCCCTTCCTTTACGTCGATGCGGCTGAGGTGCATGGAGAGCGTGAACAGGCCCAGGCCGTGGTCGATGATTACGCAGTTGCCTTCGTAGTAAAGCGGGCGAGCCAGCATTACTACCCCGCTATTGCCGGACCGCACCGGAGTTCCCGTAGCGGCGCGAAAATCCATCCCTTTATGAATGCTGGCCAGCTTACCGTTGAAGATGCGGCGGACGCCAAAGCTGTCTGTGGGCGGTGCGGTAACAGGCTTGTGAAAGCTGCCTTCCCACAGCGGTTCATTAGAGCTCGATGCGAAGACGGCATCTTTCAGCTTCCGCTCGGCCTCGATCTGTTCGAGTGCATCGGGGCTGGGTTCAACAAATTGTGGCGCTACCGAGAGCGAGCTGGTGCGGTAGTGAGCAGGATAAATCTGAACGGTGCGACTCCTGTCGAGGTCGACGCCGCCGGTGTGCACGACGATGCGCAGAGTGGAGGGACCGGCTGGAGCTTCCACGTCCACACCGGCGAGCGCAAACCACGCTTGCCCATCGCGTCCGCGAAGAAACAAGAGCTTTCGGCCCAGCCAGTCGCCTTCGAGCGTTGCCGTAGCCGGTGCATCGACGCGAATCAATACCGGCGAGCCGGGTTCCACCAACGCGGGTGTGAGCGTGACCGCGGAGGATTGCGCGTAGGCGGTACAGGAGAGGATGGCGAGAAAAGAAGAAAGCCCCGAAGCGAGTTGACGAAGTTGCATGGGGATAGCATAACGAAGAGCCGGCGGTGGTCAGCGAATCTGTGTCGCAAGCAAATTTAAGCCAATAGCCAGATAAATAACGATTACGCATAGAAAATGTGTATATCTATGGATATGTCTCTACTAAATAAGATATATTTACGAATTTATGTAATTAATAAGAATTATATTGACATAATAACATTTCAGGGGTAATTATCGATAATGAGGCTAGATTTTTATGGCAATAGGCGCAAATCTATCTCATCACAGATCGAATAATGCTATTGGGTTGTACTGCCTCGTGGAAGAGATGGCTCTGCGCGTTCCACTGCCTGCCGTGCGCTCAGAGATGGTTGCTGGGACGAGGAAGACCCACGTAAACCCAAACACTACAGTTCTCGAACAATACCCTGCATCGTACGCCCCGAAGGACATTTGGGGGAATTTACGCTTTGCCATGCGATACGAGCCCATCGACCTCGGGGTGCTGTCTGCCTTCTTTCAGGCAATCGACCAAAACAAACTGGAAGCCTGGGTACGCGGTGAGTCCACCGGAATCTTTGCCCGGCGGGCATGGTATTTGTTTGAAATGCTGACCGGCCGAACGTTGGATTTGCCAGACGTTCCGCCAACGGGGTATGCGCCGCTGCTACGACCGGAAGCCCACATTACTTCGAAAGGAATTCATGTTCAGCGGCAGAAGATCATCGACAATCTGCTCGGCAATCGCGAGTACTGCCCGCTGATTCGTAGAACCCACGATCTGGATGGGTGGATGCAACAGGACTTCCAGCAGATGTTTCATGGAGTGGTGAGCGGGGTTTCACCTGCTGTGGTAGAACGGGCTGTGCAATATCTGTATACCAAGGAGACACAGTCCTCCTTTGCCATCGAGGGAGAGACGCCCAGTCCGGACCGGGCACGGCGCTTTGTACAAGCATTGCAAAGTGCCGGAAACTTTGATACCTCATGCAAAGATGAGTATATCCGGTTGCAGAAGACAATTGTTGATGCGCGATTTGCTCTGGAAGACTGGCGCGACGTGCAGAATTACATTGGGTCGGTTGCGCCGGACTACTCACAGGTTGTGCACTACGTATGTCCCAAGCCGGATGATTTGCTTTCGCTCATGGGAGGCTGGATGGATTCCCTTGCGCGGATTGGCACCGGTGAAGTGAATCCAGTTTGCGTTGCTACAATTGCCGGATTCGGCTTTGTCTATCTTCATCCGTTTGAGGATGGCAACGGACGTTTGCACCGGTTCCTGATTCATCACAGCCTGGCCAAGCTCGGCTTTACGCCCAAAGGCGTACTGTTTCCGGTCTCTGCCGCCATGTTGCGGAACAGGGCCGTATACGACCAAGCCTTGGAGTCTCTGTCGCAAAATATAGTGTCTCTGATCGATTACTCGCTGGATGATGCTGGGCGGATGACCGTCACGGGAGAAACGGCTTCCCTCTACCGTTACCCCGATCTGACCGTGCAGACAGAGTATCTGTTCCGTATGGTTGCCGACACCATCGACACGGATATGCGCATGGAGCTTGGATTCCTGGAGAGATATGACCGTGCGATGGCGACGGTCAAAGATGTGGTGGAAATGCCGGACCCGCGAGCTTCGCTGTTGGTGCGGTTGCTATTACAGAACCATGGGCGGCTTTCCAAGGCGAAACGCGGACAGTTTGCGGACTTGAGCGACGAAGAAATTGCGGCAATTGAGAACGCGATTCACGCGATCGAGGCGGAAGAGGAGGTCCGATGACGAACTTCAAGGAATATCTGCGGTTGCAGAAGCAAAACGACCAGGCAGCGCAAAGCGATGTCGAGTTTGCCGTGAAAATGGCGGCGGAATGGTCGCTCTTGAAGGAAAGGGTGCGGGCGCTGTCCGCCAACGAGACATATCAGGGAGAAGCTTTTGAGTGGGCGCCCTACGCAGCTGCATATACCGACTTTGTAAAACTGAAAAATGTAGCGGCAATCTTTCGCGAAAGCAGGAGTTTGCCAGATATTCCTCTGAGCTGCGAAGTTCTCTTCAGCCGCAGGCCTCTAGCGGCCAATCAGATGTGGTCTGTTGAGAAAGCTCCACCTCCTCAGCTTTGGCATTTGGCGCTTCGCACGCAAGACGGCGAGACAATGTGGCAGGTGAAAGAACTGCGGACGAGCCTAACGACGGAAGATCTGGCCAACGAGATCCTTATTGCGCTGATTAAGTACTTCGATGAATACGAAGCCTTCTACCGAACCGGACGGTGGTTATAGGCAGAGCGGCGGTTCACTGCGTGGCGCCGGGACGCGGACGCGCGTCGAGCCATGTGTTTGCCCGCTTCTCGGCATCCTGCTGCTCATCGACGGTGATTCTGGCGCCCATCATCTGGCGGCTGGCAGCGTATTTTTCCTGCTTCGGTCCCTTAACCTTGGCGGCCAGATAAAACCAGTAATAAGCATCCGCATCACTGTGAGGAACGCCCTGGCCCATGGAATAAAGAACTCCAAGCGTAGCCTGTGCGTCCACATCCCACAGTTCGGCCGCTTTTCTGTACCAGGCAACGGCCTGCTCCATATCGCGAGGGAAACCCTCGGCTCCGTCGCGATAGAGTCCGGCCATGCGGATCATGGCGTCGGTGTGACCCTGATCGCCGGCCTTGCGGTACCACGCGGCGGACTGCGCGTAATCCTTCTCGACGACGTTGCCTTCTTTGTAGCTGTCGCCCACCCGAATTTGCGATGCGGCATCGCCGGCATTGGCCTGGGCAAGCAGGGCTGCGTCAATACCCGGGTATTGGATGTGTGGAGTCTGCGTAAAGGCCGGGGTCAAAGCCGACGCAACGAGCAGTGCCAGAACAAATCGCATCCATTGCATTCTCATGGGGACTTCACCCATCGATCCGAAATTGATGCCGAAAACGAATTTTACCAATTAGTCATCAATCTAGACGAGAGGAGGAGATGATAGTCAACAAAAAACTGTACACAAGTCAATCAACGCGCGGATTGGTCCTTCTTTCGGCGGAGCCCTGAAAAAGGCTATCGCAAAACCAGGAACGGTCTATCCCGAAGCCACAGCACTCAAGTCGACGCGACCAACAGGGAGCGGCGACCTTCATCGAAACTAAACAGGACTCAGGATTCCTGGTTTTGCCGTAAAATCATTCTATGACCGACCGCATTTCACTCACCCTCGCCCAGGCCGACCCCGTTGTAGCCGCAGCACTTGACCAGGAAACCCTCCGCCAGCACGAGGGGCTGGAGATGATTGCCAGCGAAAACTTTGTCTCTGAAGCAGTGCTGGAGGCTGCCGGCTCAATTTTTACCAATAAATACGCAGAGGGTTACCCTGGGCGGCGCTACTACGGTGGCTGCGAGTATGCCGATGTGGTGGAGAACCTGGCGCGCGACCGCGCTTTGCAGATCTTCGGCGGCGAGCATGTGAATGTGCAGCCGCACTCCGGCTCGCAGGCCAACGCCTCGGCATATGCGGCGGTGCTGCAATTGGGCGATACCATCCTGGGTCTGGACCTTGCGCATGGCGGCCATCTAACGCACGGCCACCGGCTCAGCTTCAGCGGCAAGCTTTACCGGCCCACGTTTTACCAGGTGCGGCGGGATACGGAGCTGATCGATTATGACGAGTTGGAGGCGATTGCCGAGCGCGAGAAGCCCAAGGCGATTATCGGGGGCGGCAGCGCTTATCCCCGGCTGTGGGACTTTGTCCGCATGCGGCAGATTGCCGATAAAGTAGGCGCGGTTTATATCTTCGATATGGCGCACATTGCCGGCCTGGTAGCCGGCGGCGTGCATCCTTCGCCCGTGCCTCACGCGCACATCACTACCACCACGACTCACAAAACTCTGCGCGGACCTCGCGCGGGATTGATCCTCTGCGGAAAGGATCGTGCGGCAGCCGTGGATAAGGCAGTTTTTCCCGGCCAGCAGGGCGGGCCGCTGATGCATATTGTGGCCGCCAAGGCGGTTGCCCTGGGCGAGGCGCTGCGGCCGGAGTTCAAGACTTATGCGGCGCAGATTGTAGCCAACGCCAAGGTGCTCGCCGCAGCCTTGCAGGAGGCGGGATTCCGCATCGTCTCCGGCGGCACGGATAACCATTTAATGCTTGTCGACACTTTCCAAAAGGGCATCCTCGGATCAGAGGCCGAACTGGCGCTGGGCAAAGCCGGCATCACGGTGAACAAGAATTCGATTCCATACGACACCAATCCACCGCTGAAGCCGTCGGGTATTCGCGTGGGCACGCCGGCACTCACTACCCGCGGCATGAAGGAGCCGGAGATGCGGCAGATCGGCGTCTGGATTGCGAAGGCGCTGGATGTGCGCAACGACGATGCGGCGCTGGATAAAATTCGCGGGGAAGTAGCGGAGCTGGCCAACCGGTTCCCACTGTATGCCTGGCGGCGTCACCCGGCAGCTGTGGCAGTTTAGAGCGCTACTGAGCTGAGGTTGCCTTCCACTTCAGCCCCATAACTTAGAGCTCAGAAATTTATTAAAAAGCAACTCGCCTAAAAATGCAGGGTTGGAGCTAAAGTAATTGATAATGACCCACCAGGGGGACAAAAGCAGCAGTGAATGGCTGCGGTCCCCATGGGCATCAGGAGGATAAGATGAAATCCATTCAGTTAGCTTTGGTTACTTTGCTTGTTCTAGCTGTTCCTGCGTATGCCCAGCATAAAGAAGCGGCCGGAGGAAACCATCCTCCGATTCCGGCGCATGGGCCAAAGGTGTTCACAGGCACGCCGCATGCCGCCGAGCCCAATCGTAACTACAGCGACAAGGCGGGTCATCCCAATGTTCCATATGTGGATGGCAAGACCTGGGTTGGCCACGACACGGGACGCGACGATGCGAACTATCATCTGGACCACCCCTTTGCGCACGGCCAATTTACCGGCGGTTTCGGCCGCGGGCATGTGTGGCATCTGGGCGGCGGCGGACCGGGCCGCTTCTGGTTCAACGGATGGTACTGGGACGTTGCTGCCGCTGACATTGCCTTCTGTGACGGCTGGTTATGGGACTCCGACGATATCGTGATTTATCCGGACCCGGACCACGACGGATGGTATTTAGCCTATAACGTGCGGCTGGGCACTTATGTGCATGTGGAGTATCTGGGAACATAGGCAGTTATCGCAAGCTGAAGCGATGCACGCACAAGGGGGCAGGCCGTGGGTCTTGCCCCCTTTGTTTATCAACAGTAACCACGCAGCGTCGGGGTACTAGAGCGAAACCAGAGTTGCTGTACCCAGTTGAATGCGGTTGAAGTGTGAGTGTGAGTGTGCCGAAGCTGGGTCATTCACACTCACACTCATGGATACATCGACTCTGTATCCGCTTTAGATAGTTTTCGATTGACTCGATAAAAATCTTCAGACGAATGGTGCAAATTCAAAATTATGAGTTATGCTTGACTAATGGCTATTGATTCAATACTTGCCCAAATAGACGCTGAGATCGCAACGCTAAAGCAGGCACGCTCACTGCTGGCGAGCGCCGGCCTGGTCGCAACGGAAGTAACTGAGCCCAAAACAAGGAAGAAGCGCGCCAAGTCAAGGAAGAGGCGCGTGCTGAGCCCCGAGGCGCGCAAGCGGATTGCCGATGCGCAGCGCAAGCGGTGGGCCGCACAAAAGGCCAAGGCCAAGTAAGAAACATCATCGACTAATCTGCTCTGTTTATCCCCCGCGGCCCTGGCGACCCAGTCATGAGCCGATAGCGCATGCAAGCGAAAGTGCCCGCTGTTTGCGCTGCGGGAACTTGCCCGATCCGGCGGTGGCGATGCTCTGGCCTCTCCACCGGCCGCGATGGAACTGCGCCGAGAGCAAGCTTAGCGCATGCAAATTCACGCCCGCGCTATCAACGATTTTAGAGATGCGATTGATGCGGAAAGTAAGCCGGTCCATTTCCCTCAAAATAGAATCCAGACTGAATTGGCTTGCTCCCCGTCGTAATCCGGTTTAATGTGATGCCAGCAAACTAAGCATCTCCCTTGAACGGAGGTACGCAATGCGCAGGCACATTCCTATTCTGGCGGCGGCTTTGTTATTGCCCTTTGTCTTGCCGGCCGCCCCGCAAACTGCCAACAGCGCCGGTGGACAAAGTTCCGATGCGCTGACGGCTCAATATAAGCAGGCCATGCAAGCAAAGGATTGGCCCAACGCCGTCGCCACCGCGCAGCAACTGGTAGGGCTGAAGGCAACCTCCCTGAACCTCAAGCTGCTGGCGAACGCGCAGCTTTACTCCGGCTCGGCGGATACAGCCCTGCCGATTTACGGCCGGGCTGAATCTGCGGCAGGACAGGAAAAGCCCGCGGAGGGACCAGCGATGGCTAGCTGGAAAGACGGCCTGTCGCAGATCTACATTGGCAAGGGCAATGCGCTGCTCAAGCTTCACCGCAACGCGGATGCAATAGCGGAGTATAACCTTGCCGCCGTGTTAGCGACCAACAAGGGTCTGGCTTACTTCAACATCTGCGCTGTGCTGTATAACATCGGCGACACGCACAACACACCAGCAGCCTGCCGCAAATGTCTGCAGGCGGACCCCATTAAGGCCGATGCATGGTTCATCCTCGGATCAGTGCTCTTTGCCGATTTGCCTATAACAGCACAAGGCAAGGTCCAAGGCTCGCCCGAGACCAAGGAGGCGCTTGAAAAGTATCTGGCGCTGGCTCCCGACGGTCCTCACGCCGCTGACACGAAAGCTATGCTGGATATGCTCACAAAGTAGAAAGACGCAGTTTTCGGCATTGACTAACTCAACCCGGTCATCACCAGCATGCGCGGCTCGGTCATCTCTTCAATAGCGGAGCGGACGCCTTCACGGCCCAGCCCCGATTCTTTGACGCCGCCGAAGGGCATAGGATCGAGCCGCCAACTGGGTGTGTCGCCCACGATGAGCGAGCCGACCTCGAGTTCGCGATAGGCGGTGAGGATGCGGCCTGCATCGCGCGTGAGCAAGCCGGCCTGCAAGCCATACTTCGAGTGATTCACATCGGCCAGCGCCTGCTCGAAATCGTCGTAAGGCTCGATGACTGCAACCGGGCCGAAGATCTCTTCGTCGCGCACTTTCATGCCGGGCTTGGTTCCGGTGAGAATTGCGGGAGTGATCACGGAGCCGCTCCTTTCGCCCCCGGCTACCAGCTTGGCGCCGCCGGCGACGGCTTCCTTGATCCAGGTCTCCACGCGTTCGGCTTCGCTGAGCCGGACGAGCGGGCCTATCTCGGTGGCTTCCTCTGCGGGGTTGCCGGCAACCAGCCTGGCCGCGTGCTCGACGACTTTCCATAAATAAGTTTGAAAGATGCCGCGCTGGACAAAGACGC
>Ga0224555_1000668_pt1 | contig 52603 bp, 39 predicted proteins | sample 714S23034metaG_FD_180687 | JGI IMG/M metagenome (GOLD analysis project Ga0224555, IMG submission 180687) | Peat soil microbial communities from Stordalen Mire, Sweden - 717 S2 30-34 | ecosystem: Environmental > Terrestrial > Soil > Wetlands > Peat | place: Sweden: Norrbotten County, Stordalen...
GGTCCCTGCAAGCTGAGCACCGGTGGCGAACACCACAGGGCAGACGGGCGCCGCTCGCCCGCGGGGGAACCGATGCCTCGGTTCCCCCACTGCAACAGTCTCTGAAAACTGCCGCTCCTTCACAGATACAAGGGCCGGCTCCGAGTTACGCAATTCTCACCCGGCGCAGCTTAGCTCCTGATGAAGGCGAGGAGGTCCTTGTTGATCTCGTCGGCGTGGATGATGGGCATGCCGTGCGGGTAGCCTTTGTAGACCTTGAGCTGCGCGCCTTTGACGATCTTCGCGGTGAGGGCGCCGGCGTCGGGGAAGGGGACGATCTGGTCGTCGTCGCCGTGCATGACGAGGGTGGGGACGTCGATCTTCTTGAGGTCGTCGTTGAAGTCCGTCTCGGAAAATGCTTTAACGCAGTCGTACTCGCCCTTGATGCCGCCCATCATGCTCTGGAGCCAGAAGTTCTCGCGGACGCCTTCGGAGATTTTGGCGCCGGGGCGGTTGTAGCCGAAGAAGGGAAGAGAGAGGTCCTTCCAGAACTGAGAGCGGTCACCGGCGACGCCGGCGCGGATCTCGTCGAAGACGGAGAGGGGGAGGCCGCCTGGGTTCTTGTCGGACTTGAGCATGATGGGCGGAACGGAGCTGATGAGTACGGCTTTGGCGACGCGCTTCGAACCGTGCCGGCCGAGGTAGCGGGCGACTTCGCCGCCGCCGGTGGAGTGGCCGATCATGATGGCGTCTTTGAAGTTGAGGTGGTCGAAGAGGGCGGCGAGATCGTCGGCGTAGGTGTCCATGTCGTTGCCGTCCCAGGTTTGGGAGGAGCGGCCGTGGGAGCGGCGGTCGTGGGCGATGACGCGGAAGCCTTGTGCCCCAAGGAAGAGCATCTGGGCGTCCCAGGCGTCGGCGGTGAGGGGCCAGCCGTGGGAGAAGGTGATGGGTTGGCCGGAGCCCCAGTCCTTGTAGTAGATCTCGGTTCCGTCTTTGGTGGTGATGGTGGGCATGGGTCGTTCTCCTTTTTGTCGGGGGATGACGGGGTTAAGATTCGGCGGCGGGGAAAAGGATTTTGAAAAATCAGCGAATCGCGGTTAGCGGACAGCGTTTAGCGAAAGGCGAGCAGAAAGCGAGCGGAACGGCTAGCGAAAAGCGAAGGGCCGCTGCGGCGATCTGCCGGCGGCCCTTCTGTTGAGTGGAAGCGCAGTTAGCGGCGAGACTTCTTCTTTGAAGATTTCTTCGCGGCTTTTTTTGCGCTCTTCTTCACGGCTTTCTTCGCCGTTTTCTTTGCGGCCTTTTTGGCAGATTTCTTCGCGGGCGCTTTTTTCGCAGCCTTTTTGGCGGCTTTCTTCGCGCTCTTTTTCGCGGCCTTCTTTGCAGGGGCCTTTTTGGCCGCCTTCTTCGCAGGGGCTTTTTTGGCAGCCTTCTTCGCCGGCGCCTTCTTTGCAGGTGCCTCTTTAGCCGGCGCCTTCTTTGCAGGTGCCTCTTTAGCCGGCGCTTTCTTCGCAGGTGCCTCTTTAGCCGGGGTCTTCTTAGCCGCGGCTTTCTTTGCCGGGGCCTTCTTTGCCGAAGGCGGCGGCGGTTGCGCAGGCTCGGCCATGCCTTCGTCGTCGTCGTCCATTTCGTCGTCGTCGGAGGTGATGGTGGTGGAGACTACGACTTCCTCATCCTCCTCGTCGTCGCCGAAGCCATTCTCCAGGTCTTCGAGATCGTCTTCCGCTTCCGGTTCGAATTCGCCGTCCGCGTTTGCGTAAAGCTTATATTCGTCCTGCATCAGATGTGCCCTCCGGGCTCCGCTTCAGTTTGCACCGCTGTATGAGTATGCCAGAAAACCAGCAAAACTCCCGCGCGGCGGATTATAGCAACAGCATCGCCGGTTGCCAACGCAGAAGGCGAAGCGCGTGCGCGATCACATGAAAGAATGAGATGCGGTGAAGCAGCGGCCAGCAGTCAGCGGCCAGCGGCCAGAACACTCAGCGCGAGCGGTTGACAGCGGGAGACGATGCGGTTCGATCTGATCACGATCTTTCCGGAGTTCTTCGCGAGCATCCTGGGGCACGGGGTGCTGCGGCGGGCGATCGCCCAGGGGCTGGTGGGGGTGGAGGTCCACGACCTGCGGAATTTTACCCACGACCGGCACCGGACCGTGGACGACCGGCCGTTTGGGGGGGGCGAGGGAATGGTCCTGAAGCCGGAGCCGCTGACGGAGGCGGTGGAGTCGCTGGGGGTGAACGAAAAAGGGGAGCGAGATGCGGGCAGGGAGCGAGTGGTGTTGTTGTCGGCACAGGGGCGGCGGTTCACGCAGGGGGTGGCGCGGGAGCTGGCGGGGCTGGAGCGGCTGGTGCTGCTGTGTGGGCGATACGAGGGGGTGGATGAACGGGTGCATTCGCTGCTGTGCGATGAGGAACTCAGCATCGGGGACTATGTGTTGAGCGGTGGGGAGCTGGCGGCGGCGATTGTGGTGGACGCGACGGCGCGTTTGCTGCCGGGAGTGTTGGGGAATGAGGCGTCGAGCGAGTATGAGAGCTTTGGGCTAACGCCCACCCTGATCGCCAAAAGCGGGCGATCAGAATGGGGCACCCCGAGCGGTGGTGAGGATGGACCGCCGTTGGCGGTGGTGGGGCCGGGGGGGCTGCTGGATTATCCGCACTACACGCGGCCGGCGGAGTTTCGGGGGATGGCGGTGCCGGAGGTGCTGACGGGCGGGGACCATGCGGCGATCCGGCGGTGGCGGCGGGAGAAGGCGCTGGAGAAGACGTGGCGGAACCGGCCGGATCTGCTGGAGGGGGCGGAGCTGAGTGAGGCGGATCGCACTTATTTGCGAAGCCTGGGGTGGCGCGAGGGGTAGCGGAGAGCGGATCGAAGCGGTTGCGCCGCGCGCGATTCCCAATTCCCCAATTGCAGTGAAGTGGGGCACCGGGCGTAGCGGATAGGGTGCTTTCCCAAAGTGGGCCAATGGATTCTCGGGGACAGTACTTGCGGCTGAAGAGCGGACAGAAATCCTTTGACGAACCGGACCGCGAAGGCTTTAGCTTCTTGCTGTGGGGTGAACCTGGCCGTTCCAGCGGCCGGGGGTTCTGTTCGCTGCGGGGCCACTCGACTCGACGGCTCGCGCCGACTCGCTCAGGGCAGGGGGGACTCCTCGCTGCGGGCGAAGGCGTGCAGGCTGGGGGGGACTGCTCGCTTCCGGCAAAGGCGCGCGGGCTGCGGGAGTGGGGACTATTCGCTGCGGGCGAAGGCGGGCAGGCTGCGGAGGACGTCTTCGGGTTCGGGGCGGACGCGGAAGTCGGCGTGGGCCTCGGCATAGACGACTTTGCCCTCGGGCGAGATCACGTACGTGGCGGGCAGGGGGAGCTTCCAGCTCTCGTCGCCGTTGACGAAGGGGATGTTGAGGAGGATGCCGCGGTAGTAGCGCTGGAGGTATTCGGGGACGGTCCAGACGAGGCCGAACTTGTTGGCGACGGCGCAGCCGAGGTCGGTGAGGAGCGGGAAGGGGATGGCGTGCTGGCTGGCGGTGAAGTCGGACTGGCGCTGAGTTTGGGGGGAGATGCCGATGACCATGGCGCCGCGCTCGCGGAGGCCGGGATAAAGGGCGCGCCAGGCTTCGAGCTCGGTGACGCAGTACGGGCACCAGCGGCCGCGGAAGAAATTAATGATGAGGGGGCCGAGGGCGAGCAGATCGGCGGAGCGAACGATTTTGCCGGAGAAGTCGGGCAGGGCGAAGGAGGGGGCCTGGGCTCCGATGGGCAGAATGCGGTCTTCAATGCCGGTGGCGAAGAGCTCCTCGATGGAGCGTTCGCCGATGGCGAGGCGTTCGGGCTGGACCAGGTTCCGGGTCTGAGCGGTGATTTCGTCGAGCTGGTCCTGGAGGTGCGCCATGACCCCAGTGTAGAGGCTGCGCGGCGAATTGAAGCAGAGGAATTACGGGGGCTGGGGTTACGATGGAGGTCGAAACGGTGATCCCAACGTGCAGGGTGGAGTGAGTTGGGGCGCCCGGAAAGAGGGTACGACGATGCGGGTTCGGGGATTGAGGAGTGGGTGGTGGATGGGGCTGGCGGTGCTGGTGTGCGGGCTGGCGGCGTGGGGGCAGGGCTACACGCCGGTGACGGTGGTGGTGACGGGTCCTGACGGGGCTGCAGTGGCGGGGGCGGAGATTCGCGTAACGCCGGGGAGTCCCGCGGGCGATAAGTTGATCGCCGATGAGCAGGGGCGGGCGCAGCTGGGAATGCCGGCGGGCGAATACAAACTGCACGTGACGGCGCAGGGATTCGCGGGCGTCGACAAGGCGCTGGTGGTGGCGGACAAGGCCCAGACGCTGACTGTGTCGCTGCAGGCGGCTGCGCCGTCGAGTGGCGGAACCGAAGTGACGGGTCCGGCGCCGATGTCGCCCGGTGCGGTTCCTCTGGAGACGACGGCGGGTTCGGGGCACGGATTGGGGACGACTGCGCAACCGGCGGGGACGGTGCTGACGATTGTGGGAGCGAATGGCGAGCGCGGGGTGTTCACGCCGCAGACGCTGCGCGAGTATCCGCAGCAGACGGTGACGATTTTCGATCATGACACCAATAAGAAGGAAACCTACGCGGGTGTGCCGCTGGTGGATTTGCTGGCAAAGCTGGGTGTGAAGCACGGCAAGGATTTGATGGGGAAGGCGCTGGCACAGTATGTGGTGGCGACGGGGTCGGATGGTTATGTGAGCGTGGTGGCGCTGGGCGAGGCGGATCCGGAGTTTCATCCGGGGACGGTGCTGGTAGCCGATGCGATGGATGGCAAGCCGCTGGATGCGAAGGCGGGGCCGTTCCGTCTGGTGGTGAGCGAGGACAAGCGACCGGCGCGGAGCGTGCGGAATCTGGTGAGCATTGAGGTGAGGTCGGCGGAGTGAGGGTAGCGGTCGGAAAAGCAGCGTTCGGTTGTCAGCGTTCAGCGTTCAGGAAAGCAGCGAGTCAGCAAGTCGGCGAGTCAGAGGTTGGAATCGCGCTGCACGCGATGCCCACCCAAGCCAAAGGAAGGCTTGAATGGGGCACGCGACGTTGGGTGGTTGCTGTTGCATCGGTGATGGCAGGATGGGCTGGTTTTGCCGCGGCACAGGCTCCGGCGAAGACCGGTCAGGACGCGCCTGTGCCAAAGGCGCTGGCTCCGTATACAAGCTGCGTGTTTCCGGATGGGTTGCGCGTTGTGGGGATCGATCCGCTGACGGCTGGAGTGAAGTCGCGGTCGGTGGAAACGGCGACGGGGATGCACAGCATCGATCTGGTGGCGGGGGAGCGGGTGATGTTCGCGTATCCGATGACGGATTTCTACGCGAATGTGAAGGCGGAGCTGCTGCCGGCGGATGAGTATGCGGCGTTGAAGCAGACGCTGCTTGCGAATCTGCACTTCCTGGAGTCGGAAAGGGGCGGCCCGTCGCCGGCGGAAGCGCTGCCGGCGGGACTGCATGGGTTTGAGGTGCATGGGAACGATCGGCAGAAGCTGGAGGGCGGCGTGCTGGGGATGTATCTGCTGTTCGACGACCAGGCGCGTGTGGCGACGACGATCGATTTCCTGAACCAGCATGCCTGGGAGCGGAAGTTCCAGACGATGGATGCGTACGGGCGGCTGCGGGACAATTTTCTGCGGGTGTATACGGGGTGCGTGCGGCAGAATCAGGCGCTGGAGCGGTAGCGGGTCTATTCGAAATTGTTGAGGTCGGTGTCGGGCGCGGGATGGCCGAGGAGGCGGCACATGGCGACGATCTGACCTTTGTGATGGAAGGCGTGGGTGAGGACGTGGTGGAGGACGAGGGCTGGAGTACGGACGGCGATGTCTCCGTCGGGGAAGTGCAGGGTTGTGGGTGTGTTGAGCTGCAGGTCGGTGAGGGTTGAGAGGTAATCCAGGGTTTGCTCGGTGACTTCGCTCTGGAGGGCGCGAGCGTCGGCGATGGTGGGCCAGCGGGCCGGGTCCCAGTCCCCGGAAGGGAGGTCACGCAGCCGATGGACCCAGCGGGCTTCGCATCCCAGGAGGTGGATGACCTGGGAGTGAATCGAGGGGTAGCCGAAGCCGGGGACGTCCTTTGTGTAGGTGTCGGAGGGGAGGGTGTCGAGGTGATCGATGGCGCGGTTGAGGCAGAGGTGGGTCCAGCGGTGGAACTGGCGGATGCCGTCGAGGGTGAACATGGGGGTTCAGAGTAGTTGAAATGGGTTCAGGAGGGAAGTCGCGCCGGTTGTGCGCTCGTGCAGCGATCGGATGTTCTTTGAGGCTCTACGACTAAGGATCTGGGCGCTGTGGAAACAAGGCTCCGTGGGGAGTCGTGCGGTTCCAAAAGGGAACAGAAATCCGGAAAGGCGGTACTTCGGGCATGGCCGGAAGCCGAATCTAATGGACGATTGAAACGGAAGGGGCGACGCTTCTTGCTGTGGGGTGAACCTGGCTGCGGGGCTGAAGTTGTGAGGCTGCCCGCGGTTACGAAAAGGGTGGCTTTCCCAAAACGGGCCAACGGATCTCCCGGAGTAGTACTTTTGGCTGGAGCGCGGTCTCAAATCCATTGACCAAACTGATGGAAGGGACGACGCTCCTTGCTGTGGGGTGAACCTGGGCCGTTCACCATGGTGTGAACAGCTGGTGTGGGGACAGCGCCCGGGCTCTGGCGCGAGAGACCGGGGGGCGAGAGGCCGAAGGCGCGGGGGACCGGGGCGCGGAGGACCGGGCGCGCGAAGGACCGGAGGGGCGAAGGATCGGGGGCGCGGTGGCTAATCCTCCAGGCCGAAGGATTTCCAGAGGGCGTCGATGCGGGATTTTGTCGCAGTGTCCATTACGATTTCTTTGGGCCAGGGGCGGGTGAAGCCTTCGGCGGCCCACTTGCGGGTGGCGTCGATGCCCATCTTGCTGCCGTAGTTGGGCAGGCGGGAGGCGTGGTCGAGGGAATCGATGGGGCCGAGGGTGAACTGGATGTCGCGCTCCGGGTCGATGTTGTTGGCGACGCGGAGGGTGACTTCGGCCAGGTCCTGGACATCGCAATCCTCGTCGACGACGATGATGCACTTGGTGAACATGGCCTGACCCATGGCCCAGATGCCGTTCATGACCTTGCGCGCCTGGCCTGCGTAGCTTTTGCGGATCGAGACGATCATGAGGTTGTGAAAGACGGCTTCGACCGGGAGATTGATGTCGACAATTTCCGGAAGCGTAAGGCGGAAGAGCGGGAGGAAGATGCGCTCGACGGCCTTGCCCATCCACGCGTCTTCCTGGGGCGGCTTGCCGACGATGGTGGCGGAGTAGATGGGGTCGCGGCGGTGGGTGATGCAGCTGAGGTGAAAGACGGGGTAGTCCTCGGCGGGAGTGTAGAAGCCGGTGTGGTCGCCGAAGGGGCCTTCGGGGCGGAGCTCGTCGAGTTGGACGTAGCCTTCGAGGATGATTTCGGCGTGCGCGGGGACTTCGAGGTCGACGGTCTCGCATTTGACCAGCTCGACGGGCTGCTGGCGGAGGAAGCCGGCGATGAGGAACTCCTCGACTTCGGGCGGAGCGGGGACGATGGCGGAGAAGGTGGTGGCGGGATCGGTGCCGATGGCTACGGCGACTTCTAATTTGTTGTTGACGGGGTCGAGGTGGGTGAGGGCGAGGTTCGTTGTGGCTCCGGCGGTTTCGGCCATGGCTGAGACGCGGGCTGCGGCGTCTGGGGCAGTGGCGCGGAGGCGATCGCGGAGATGCTCGGCGGCGTTTTTCTGGCGCTGCCAGTGCATGCCAGTGGTCTGGCCATCGTAGACCTGCATGCGGTACATGCCCATATTGCGCTTGCCGGTTTTGGGATCGCGGGTGATGACGCAGGGCAAGGTGATGAAGCGGCCGCCGTCCAGCGGCCAGCATTGAAGGATGGGAAAGGCGTCGAGGGAGAAATTGTCGCGGAGGATGACTTGTTTGCAGGGCGCGTCTTTGGCAGAGATGGTTTTGGGGAAGATGTTGCCGATAGCTGCGATGTGGGGCAGCATCTTAAGCTTTTCGATTAGACCTTCGGGCGACTTGACTTCGAGGAGGGCGCGGATGCGGCCGGCGATGTCGTCGAGCGAGCCTTTATCGGGGTCGAGGCCAAGGGCGAGCTTCATGCGGCGTTCGGAGCCGAACTGATTGATGAGGACGCGGGTTCCGGGGAAACCGGCGACGTTTTCGAAGAGGAGTGCGGGGCCGCCTGCTTTGGTGGTGCCGCGACCGGATTTAGAGACGCGGTCGGTGATCTCGGCGATTTCGAGAAGGGGAGAGACTTCCTGGCGGATGCGACGCAGTTCGCCGGATTTGTCGAGGAGCTGGATCCAGTCTCTGAGGTCGTTGCTGGGCAGGGCGGTGGCTCCGTGGTGGATTCGTCTTAACTATAGCCGGAGCAGGGAGCAGGGAGCAGGGAGCAGGGAGCGGGGAGCAGGGAGCTGAAAGCAGGGAGCAGGAGGCGGGTCAGGGGCTCAGACCGGACTTCGGGTTCTTTCGCAGGAAGAGCTTGCGGGAAACAGTGCGTTCCCGAAATGGGCCACCGGAGTACTGGGGACAGTACTATCGGCTGGAGCGGGGACTCAAATTCTTTGACTAATGTGAGCAAAAGGATTCCGCTTCTTGCTGTGGGGTGAACCTGGCCGTCGAGGGTAAGGTTGCCAAGGTCTGGGGGGTGAACCTGGCCGTCGGGGCTTTCGGGGCTGCCCGGTCTAAGTCCAGCGCCGAACAGGAAAACGGTCTACGTCAAGCGCCGGAAAGGAAAGGGGCGTGCTCCAGCGCCAAAAGGAAAAAGCGCGTGGTCCAGGGCCGGAAAAGGAAAGGGCGTGGTCCGGTTCGGCCACGCCCTGCGTGCGGGACTGGGTTGGTTTACTTCAGTCCATAAACGTCGATTTCGCCTTTGGGATTGGTCACGGTGGTAAGGTCGTGGCCTGTGGAGATGTAGACCTTGCCGTTGGCCACGATTGGTGAGGTGAACTTGATGCCGTACCCCGGGACGTCGGTGGAAATCTGCGAGCTGTCGTAAAGCTCGTTGGGATAGCTGGCCGCATCGAAGGCACGAAGGGTGGCGCTGGTGGGAGGCTCCGTTGTGCCTGGATTGCTGGGATCACCCTGGGTGTTCTGCAGAGGATAGCCTTCGTCGATCATCCACACGATGCCATTGCTGGTTCCGTCGGCGGAGATAAAGGGGCTGGTGCCGCGGGTTCCCTGGTTGATGGAAGGTGTGGTATCCGCGAATGGAGTCAGCGTGCCGGCGTACTCGAAGGCGCGGACGCCGCCGGGAGCGGTGGAGGAGGTGGGCGTGACGCCGAGATAGACGTAGTTGCTGAAGTACGCGGCGGTCCCGAAGATTTCGTACGAAGTGACGTTGGCGTTGTTTGTGCCGGTGGAGTCGGTACAGGTACTGGCGTAGGTGTTGCCGGAGGCGAGGCCCGAGCCCCAGACCTGCTCCTGGATGGCGCCAGCGTCGTTGGCGGATTCCTGGCCGAGGTTCGAACTGTTGACGAGGAACATGGTGCCGGTTTTGCCGCCCGCGATGAGGGTCGTGGTGCCGGGGAGCAGCATGAGTCCGCCTGCGGCGAGGTCGGCGTCGTCACAATCCATGTACTGGTAAATGCTGGGGGTGAAGTAGTCGGTGGGCTGCATGGTGCCGTTGGCGCCCGCCGTCGGCGTTGGCGGGAACTTGAGCACGGTGTCACCCCAGGCGTTGGTGCCGTTCCAGGGACCGTTGCCGGTGGTGATGTAGACGTTGCCGGAGCTGTCGGCGACAGGACCTCCGGAGCCCATCCAGACGCCTCCGGCGCTGGCATAAGCGCCTTCGCCGTTGAGGACAGTGCTGGAGTTGAAGACACCCATCTGTTGCAGGGTCGACGCGCTGTAGGCGACGAGCCAGCCGGAGTGGCAGCCTCCGAAACCCATGTAGATGTTGCCGTTGGCCAGCAGCAGCGCGGCGCGCTGGATGCACGAGGTGGTGAGAGTCTCGAAGCCGCCGACCGAATTGCTGTTGGAGGCAGCAACTTTGACGTTGAGGATGACAGGGCCGCCAAGTTTTTCGGCGCCGGTGGTGATGTCGAGCGCGTGCAGACGGAAGCTGCTGCCGTTCGCAGTCGAGGTTTGCACGGACACAACGTAGAGAGTGTTGGTGCTGGGATCGATGACCGGAGTGGAGGTGATGCCCTCGACGGGTTTGATGGGGGCGCCAGCGAGGGGCGTTTCGCCGGACTGCAGGAGGGAGACCTGCCAGAGCGGAGCGCCGGTGCCGTAGTTGTCGGCGTCGAAGGCATAGACGCTGTCGTTCTCGGTGGCGACGTAGAGGACGTTATGCGTTCCGCCGTTGATGGTGACGTTGGACATCAGGAGCGGTTCGGCGTACGCATAGCCGTCCAGCTGATAGGAGAACAGCTTCGCGAAGGAAGTGGTATTGACGTTGGAGGGTGTGAGGATGGTTTCGGTGGGGTTGAGGCCGTCACGGTCGTTGTCGAAGTGCCAGGTGGTTACATTCGTGGTGCCGGGATTCGCGGCGGTGACGGTGGCCGAGGACGATCCGGTGACCGAGTTGAGCGTGGCGGAGATAGTGGTGGTGCCGGTGGCCACGGCAGCAGCGAGTCCTGAGGCGTTGATGGTCGCGACGGAGGTCGCAGAGGAAGCCCACGTGGCGGTGGAGGTCACGTTGGCGGTAGAGCCGTCGCTGTAGGTGGCGGTGGCGGTGAACTGCTGAGTGGTTCCCGTAGCGAAGCTGGCCGGGTTGGGCGTAACGGCAATGGAGGTGAGAGTCTTTGCCGCGGTAACAGTGAGCTGCGTGGAGCCGGTGACGCCGGTCAGCGTGGCGGAGATGGTGGTGGATCCGGCGGCGACTCCAGTGGCAAGCCCGGAGGCATTGATGGTAGCGACGGCAGTGGCAGAGGAAGCCCAAGTGGCCGTGGAGGTGATGTTGGCCGTAGTGCCGTTGTTGTAGGTTGCGGTCGCAGTGAACTGCTGGGTGGCGCCTGCGGCGATGCTGGCGTTCGCGGGCGTGACTGCGATGGATGTAATCACCGGAGGCGGCGCGGCTGTAACCGTGAGCATCGTGGTGCCGCTGATCGCGCCGTCGGTGGCGGTGATCGTAGTGGATCCGGCAGCGACAGCGGTGGCGAGCCCGGCGGCATTGATGGTGGCTGCGGCGGTGGAGGAACTGGCCCAGGTGACGGAGGCTGTGAGATTCGAAGTTGTGCCGTCGCTATACGTGCCTGTAGCTGTGAACTGCTGCGTGGCGCCAGCGGCGATGGATGGGGAGGCTGGCGTGATCGCGATCGAGGAAAGAGTGGGCGCAGCCGGAGTGACGGTGAGCATGGCGGTGCCGGTGACGCCACTGATGGTGGCGGTGAGGGTGGTAGTGCCCGCGGCGGCGGCGGTGGCGAGGCCTGCAGCACTGACAGTGGCGACGCTGGTGGAGGAGCTGCTCCAGTTGGCGGTGGAGGTGACGTCGCCGGTGGAGCCGTCGGACCAGGTGCCGGTGGCCTTGAACTGCTGGGTCGCGCCCGGGGCGATGGTGGCCACGGAGGGCGTAACGGCAATGCTGGCGAGTGCCGGAGGAGTGGTGGACCCCTTGCCGGAACCGTTGGAGCCGGCATGGGAGCCGGATCCGCATCCGGCGGCAGCGAGGGCGATGAGGAAAGAAGCAAGAGCAAGCGAGGCGACGCGCGTACGGGGGGAGGGACGTGGGATCACGGGGAGGTACTCCAAAGCGGCAATGCCGGAATTTGTCGAACACGAGGCGCACCACGGCGTCTCTGTCGAGCACAGGGGTGGAGCGAAAATGCGCAAAGGATGCAGGTCACTGGTGCGATCCAGAAAGGACCTGTTGCGGACCTGCATGAGGAACCAAAGCGAAGCTAGCTGACGAGTCAATCGGTCGAATACACCCGTCCTGGCGTCTTTATTGGGAACTGTGGACGCTTGTGTTCACTTGGGTGATGTCTTTGGCTCCAGGAGTTGTATCCCCATTGGTAACCATTTCAACGGTAGACGAAGGGGGGAGGGGGCAGAGGGGAGCGGGCACGACGGCGGAACCGTCGTCCGCAGAAGCAGATATTAGGGAAATGTCCGGGGTGGAAGCCGAAAATTTCTGGATCGTCAAGTCAATGACAGCCGAATGGTCCAGACGTTTTATCCGCGAGCCTGAAGCATGGGCTCAGCGGTAGCCGAGTGAGATGGGGTGCCGTGAAATGGCGCGCATGGGACTTGAGGGGGGAGCAAGGCGTTGAGGACGTCGGCGGCGCCGTAGGTTGCGGCGGAATCGGGGAGGAAGCGGGCGATTTGGGTGAGGTCGTCGCCTGCGGTGACGAGGGGTGGCTCTACGTGAGTGCCGCAGCGCACCTGCTGATGGCCGATGTTGGCCATGAGCGCGTTGCAAAGGCATTTGCGGCCGGTTGCGTCTTCAGCCTTGCCGCCTTTAGAGAGGTAGAGGGAGAGCGGCTCGGCGGGGCAGCGATGGATGAGGGTGCCGTCTTCTGCGCGGACGACCTCCGATAAAAAGCCGAGGTCGCAGATGCGGGGGCGGGCGGCGCAGACGGCGTCGTCGGAAGCGGTGCCCTCGAGTTGGGCGACCTTGAAGGGAAATCCGGCAGGGGAAGCGAGGGGATCGGTGAAGATGTGGGCATCGCCGGCGCGGGCTTTGTCGAGCAGGGCCTGTTTGAGGTCTTCGCGGAGGCCGGATTCGCGGGTAAAGGCGAAGGCGGTTCCCACCTGGACGCCAGTGGCTCCGAGGGCGAGGGCTTCCTGGAGTTTGGAGGCGGAACCGTAGCCGCCGGCCAGCCAGAAGGGCGCGCCGAGGTCGCGAATTTTGCCGAGGTCGATGGCGTCGCGCTCGCCGTAGAGGGGCTCACCCTGCGAAGTGAGCTGCAGCTTGCCGCGGGGCGGGGCGTTGTGGCCGCCTGCGGTGCGAGTTTCGATAACGAGGCCATCGACGCGGCCGTTGGCTCTGCGGAGCATGGTGGTGGCGAGGGTACTGGAGGAGACGATGGCGAGAAATGCGGGGCGGCGGAGAGGGGCTCGGTCGCCGGGAGCAGCGTCACTTTCCCAGTAGTCGCGGGGATTGAAGTGCATCAACGTGGTTTCGCCTTCGCGCGCGCCGGTGATGTGCAGCGGGTACTCCGCGGGCTGGTGTTCGGCCAGCCGATCGAGCACGCCAGGCACATGGAAGGGGATACCCGCACCCATGAGGACGTAGCCCACTCCGGCGAGCATGGCTCCGTAGAGGGAGGGCAGGTGGGGGAGCTGCACCTTTTCGAGGTAGTTGATGCCGACCGGATTGGCGTGGCCTTCGCGCGCGAGAAAGACTTCGACAAAGTTGGCGGCGATGCAGAGCTCGATCAGCTCGCGGGGATCGTTGGTGGAGTGCGGCGGCGTGTTGCGATAGGGTGCGGTCGCGGCTTTGCCACCGGGAATGAACCAGGCACGCAGAATGCGCTCGGCCATTTCCGGAAAGGGAAAGGCGGCGAGGCCGCGGCGCATGGGGCCTCCGGGGTCGCCATCCTGGAGACGGCGGACGAGGATCTGATCGAGAGCGGTGCCGGAGACGACGCCGAGCTGGCCGAGGCGGGAGACGGCCTGAGCGAGCCGCCAGCTGGAGACGCCGGCGCCCATGCCTCCCTGAATGATGAGCGGGTGTTGGAGCATGCCTGCGTTAATGATTTCACTTCACAATGGAGGGCAATGTCGCAGAAATGTAATACCGCGTTTTCGGGAGGCGGAGGGTAAACCTTAGTACCGTGCGTGATTTGGCGCAAGGAACGTGTTTCCCCGAAACCAGCGTATAGGGGCAGGGTCAATTTCTTGGCGAGAAATAGTAGACGGAGGGTGTGAAGATCAATGACAGCGGCATGGAAATCGCCAGGCAGCCGATCACCGCAATGGCGAGGGGCTGAAACATCTGAGAGCCGGCGCCTAATGCGGTGTTTGGTCGGCAGGGCAGCAGCTCCGTTGGGGATTCGATTCCACCATAAAACGGGATGAAGCGGGAAGCGAGGCGATACCTACACGGTTGGTTTCTCGGCGGACTTCGGCTTGTACGGGGACTGTTTCATCCGCTTCTTGAGCTGATCTGGGTGTCGCTCGAAGAACCTTGATCCTATCTGGTCAAGGAAGTCAAAGCTCTTTGGATTAACGATCCAGCATTTGTCATGATCATGCCCAGAGACGATGGTTGCGGTGACGCCATCACCCGAATAGTGCCGATCGAAGGTCTGCAGTCGAGTTCTAGCCAACCCATTGTCCAAAGATGGAAATGCGTTAAATGCCGACACTACACAGCGCTGAACAATGCCTGCCACCAAGTCCGCGGGTTGAAGCAGAGTAGTGTTTTTCGGAAGAAATGTGTGACTTCGCAGACCCTTATACTCACTATTTTTGCTATTCCAGTCCGCAAATATCTTCTTTATCTCGTGTTCCCGGTCGCCCTTTTCAAAAGCGTAATGCACTTCCCGATGCTGTCTGCCTTCCTTTAGGAGCAAAGCCTCAGTGTTCAAGATCGCACCGTAGGCACATGCCGAAAATGACGGCCCAAGCTCCTGGGGATACGCGGCCTTGTACAGGATCTCGTTGAAAGCCGCTATCTCCAGGGACGCGGTGAAAATATAAGAGCCTTCGCGGTTGATGATCGAGGCCAGTTTCTTGAGGAACGCTGTTCTCTCTATGGCCGACCATGTGTGGGAGCCAAGGTTGCACCGAGGCTTTCCAAAATCCGAGAAGTGGAAGACTCGGTTTTTGGTCGCGGCGTTCCATTCATGCTCGATCTCTTTGCATAAATCGTCGTCACCAAGAAATCCACCGACCGTAATGGTGGGATGATCATCACTCTTTCCAGAGCCGTCGAAAAATACACGGAGGGCCAATGGGAGGTTCCTCGACTCACTGGTTACTTTATTCCCCTATTCGCGGGCGAGGAAGTAGTAGACGGCGGGGGTGACGATGAGGGACAGGGCCATGGAGATGGTGAGTCCACCGATGACTGCGATGGCGAGGGGCTGGAGCATTTGAGAGCCGGAGCCTAATGCAAAAGCCAGGGGAAGCATGCCGGTCATGGCGGCGAGCGCGGTCATGACGATGGGGCGGAGACGGCGGCGAGCGGCCTGGATCATGGCGTCGCGGGGACTCATGCCGCCGGCGCGGAAGCGCTGATCGGCGTCAAGGAGCAGGATGCCGTTTTTGGCGACGATGCCGATCACCATGATCAATCCCATAAACGACGCGACATTAAAGGTGGTGCCGGTGATGAGGAGCGCGAAGATGACGCCCGCGGTGGAGAGGACGGAAGAGACGAGGATGGAGGCGGGCGCGGAGAAGTTGCGGAATTCGGCGAGAAGGACGCCGAAGACGAGGAGGAGAGCGAGGAGGAGAACTTGTAACAGTTCGTGGAAGGATTGCTGCTGGGTCTGATACGTGCCGCCATAGTTGACGCGGACGGTGGAGGGCAGATGGAGGTTGGCGACGGCTTTCTGGACGCGGGCGACGGCGGTGCCGAGGTCGGAGCCTTCGAGGCGGCCGGTGACGGCGACCATGAGCTGGAGGTTCTCGCGGATGATTTCATTCTGCGGCGGCAGTTGCTGGATATGCGCGAGGGAGCCAAGCGTGGCGAGCTTGCCGGTGGAGCTGACGAAGACGGTGTTCTGGATGGCGTCGAGCGAGGCGCGGTGGGCGTCGTCGAGGCGGACGCGGATGGTGTAGGGGCGGCCGTTCTGGATGAGGGGTTGCGGCGTGGTGAGGCCGTCGAGGATGGAGGTGGCGTCGGCGGCGACTTCGGAAGTGGTGAAGCCGTAGTGCGCGGCGAGGCCGGGGTCGACCTGGAAGATGGTGGCGGGGCCGCTGATGGTGTTGTCGATGCCGTTCTCGACGTCGACGACGCCGGGGACTTTGCTGATGGCGTCGCCGACGCGCGGGCCGAGCTGGTTGAGAAGGTCCTGATTGGTGGAGAAGAGCATGATCTGGATGGGCTCGGGGGCGTTGGAGAGGTCGCCGATCATGTCCTGCAGGACCTGGGTGAACTCGACGTCGAGCTCGGGCTCGGCGGCTTTGATGCGCTGGCGGGCGTCTTCCATGACTTCGTCGATGCCGCGGCTGCGGTGGTCCTTGAGCATCACGGTGAAGTCGCCGGTGTTGGCTTCAGTGACGGCGGCGAGGCCCATCTGGAGGCCGGTGCGGCGCGAGGTGGTGGTGACTTCGGGGATCGAGTGGAGGATTTTGTCGACGTGGAGAAGGACGCGGTTGGTCTCCTGGAGGGAGGAGCCGGCGGGCATGATGTAGTCGAGGACGAAGCCGCCTTCATCCATTTCGGGGAGAAGGTCGGAGCCGAGGCCCTTGTAAGCGAAGAAGACGCCAACGATGAGAAGGCCGCAGGCGGCGGCAAGCCATAGCGGTTTGGCGAGAGCGAGGCGGAGGACGCGCTCGTGGACGCGGAGGATGGGGGCCATGATGCCGTGGGGGTGCTCGGATTCTGTACCCACCCTCCCGCTATCGCGGGAAGGATGGGGCACCCGATCATCCTGGAATGAGGGTGTGTCGATGGGGACGATTTTTTTGTGGCGGTTGTTGCCACGCAGGAAGGTGAGCGAGAGGGCGGGCGTCCAGGTGAGGGCGAGGGCGAGCGAGGTGAGGAGAGCGACGGTCATGGTAAGAGCGAGCGCGCGGAAAAAGGTTCCGGTGACGCCGGTGACCGAGACGAGGGGCAGGAAGACCACGATGGGAGTGATGGTGGAGCCGATGAGGGGATGCGTGATTTCGGCGAGGGCTTTGCGGACGGCTTCGATGCGATTCTCGCCAGCTTCGCGGTGGAGGGTAATGTTTTCGACGACGACGATGGCGTCATCGATGACGAGGCCGACGGCGGCGGCGAGGCCGCCGAGGGTCATGAGGTTGAAGCTCTCGCCTAATGCCCACAGCGCGATGAATGTAACAAAGATGGTTACAGGAATGACGAGACCAGCGACGAGGGAGGCGGACCAGTCGCGCAGAAAGAGGACGAGGATGATTGCGGCCAGGATGAGCCCGATCAGAATCGCATCGCGCACGCTGGCGATGGAGTCGCGCACGAGGTGGGACTGATCGTAGAACGGAGTGATGGTGACGCCCTGGGGGAGATCGGTGCGGAGCCGGGTCATCTCCGCTGCGACTTCGTCGGCGACGCTGACGGTGTTGGAGGTGGGCTGGCGGGCGATGTTGATGAGGACGGCAGGCTGACCGTTCGACGTAACGATGGTGTAGACGGGCTCGGTGGCGGGCGTGACCTGGGCGATATCGGAAAGATGGATGGGGACGCCGGAGGCCGTGGACTTGACAGAGATTTGCGCGAGCTCGGCGAGGTTGGAGGCCTGATCGCCGACCAGGGCGAGGATGAGCTGATGGTTGGCTTCGTAGAGACCCGGGGACTGGAGCAGGTTGGTCTGCTGGATGGCGCTGACGATGTCGGGGATGGCGATCTGGGCGGAGATGAGCTTCGCGGTGTTGGGGACGATGTGGTACTCGGGGACCTGGCCGCCCTGGACGGTGACGGTGCTGACGCCATCGAGGCGATTGAGGGGCGGCTTGAGCTCGTAGGCGGCGATTTCCCAGAGGCGGGTCTGCGAGACGGTGTTGGAGGTGAGAGCGTAGCCGAGGATGGGGAAGGTGGCGAAGGTGAGGCGGTTGGTGGTGATGACGGCGGTGGAGGGGAGCTCCTGCTGAACGCGGGAGAGCGCGGCGTTGACGAGCTGCAAGGTCTGGAACATGTCGACGTTCCAGTCGAAGAAGAGGCTGACTTCCGCGGAGCCGCGGCTGGTGATGGAGCGGACGGTAACGAGGCCGGGGACGGAGTTGACGGCGTCTTCAATGGGGCGGGTAATGGTGACTTCCATCTGCTCGACGGGCATGACGCCGTTGTCGACGCCGATGACGACACGGGGGAAGTTGGTCTGCGGAAAGACGGCGATGGGGATGCGGAAGGCGAGGAAGATGCCCGCGACGCCGAGGACGATGGTGAAGAAGAAGATGCTGCGCGCCCAGCGGGAGAGCCAGAAGGATTCGGACGGCGGAGAGGGAACGCTCACTTGTCGTCGTCCCCTTTGGCGCCCTGGCCGGGGGCGGACTTTTGGTCATCGTCATCACTGGGGGCGGTGACTTTGACTTTGGTGCCGTCGTCGATGGAGGCGGCGCCGGTGGTGATGACCTGCTGGCCGGCGGCGATGCCGGAGAGGATCTGGGTCATGCCCGCGTCGGCGATGCCGGTGTTAACGGGAGTAAGGTGGGCGACGCTGTCGGAGCCGATGACCATGACGGAGGTTTTGCCGGAGGCGGGGACGATGATGGCTTCCGAGGGCACGACGATGGCTTTAGGCGCAGTGCGTCCGGCGATGGAGACGTGGACGGCGGTGCCGGGGCGGAGGGTGCCTTTGGGATTTTCGAGGCGGACCCAGACTTCTACAGTGGTGCTGCCGGGATCAAGGGCGGGGCTGACGAGGGCGATTTTTCCGGGAACGGGATCGGTGAGGCCGGGGACTGAGACCTGGGCGGGATCGCCAGTCTTCAGCAATTGTGCCTGTGGCTGTGACAAATGGATCTTCGCGAGGAGGGCGGAGGTGTCCATGACGGTGATGAGCGGCGCGCCGGAGGCGGCAGTTTCGCCTGCATAGAGGGGACGATCAGTAACGACACCTTTGATGGGACTGCGGATTTCGGAGTAGCTGAGCTGAGCTTCGGCGCCCTGATATTTGCCCTTTGCGGATTCGAACGTGCCCTGGGCCGCTTTGAGGGCGGCGGCGTGGCTGACCTCGTTCATGCCGGCGAGGTGTTTGGAGGCGGTGTCGTAGGCGGCCTGGGCCTGGACGAGAGCGGCCTGGGAAGTGTCGAGGTCGCGGCCGGCGATGGCTCCCTGGGCGAAGAGCTGTTTGCGGCTGTTGAGGACGCTTTGGGCGAGGTCGAGATTCGCTTTGGCCTGGGCGACGGCGAGCTGGGCGTTCTGATAGTCCTCGGGGACCTGGGCTTTGACGGTGGTCTGGAAGTTGGCGTCGGCGGCGTCGAAGGAGCCCTGGTTGTCGGTGACGGCGGCGGCGAGGTCGCTGTTTTCAAGGGTGGCGAGGAGCTGGCCGGCTTTCACATGGGCGGCGCGCTGGACATAGAACTCTTTCACCGGGGCGGTGATTTTGGGCGAGATGGCTGCCTGGGCGATGGGGGCGAGGACCGCGTCGGCGACGGTGTGCTCGGTGATGGACTGGACCTGGGCGTTTGCGGCCTGGACTGGGACGGCTGTGGGTTCGGTGGATTCTTTTTTGGAGCAGCCGGCGAGGAGGAGGAAAGCGAGCAGGAAGCTGGAAGCTGGAAGGTGGAAGCGAAAAGCAGGAAAGGGGAAGCGCTTCTCAGAGGCTAAAGCCCGGATTTGTTTGCAATCTTTTCCGTACAGCGGGAGGTCGAGACCGTGCTTTTCCGAAATGGTCCCTTGCAGTACTTTCGAGATGAACGGCGAATCGATTCCTATTGAATTTCGCTTATCGGAGGACCTAGCTTCTTGCTGTGGGGTGAACCTGGCCGGGTGCTGGGCGTGGGTGTTCTTCTGTGGGTTGTAAAACCGTGCTGCTTTAAAGGCAGAGGCTAAAGCCCGGATTTTTTCCTGGGCGTATCGGCACAGCGGGAGGTTAGGGTCGAGACCATGTTTTTCCGAAATGGTCCGGGGCAGTACTTTCGAGATGAACGACGAAACGATTCTGGTTGAAGTTCGCTTATCGGAGGATCTAGCTTCTTGCTGTGGGGTGAACCTGGCCGGGTGTTGGGTGTGGGTGTTCTTGTGCCGGTTGTACCACCGTGTCGCTTCAAAGAGAGGGGCTATAGCCCGAAAGAGAGGGGCCAAAGCCCGGATTTTTTCGTGGGCGTATCGGCACCCATTCGACGCGCATATCGCTGCGCTCAGAGCTCGCTCAGGGCACGCTGAGTAAACTCGTGCCCTGTTACAGAAGCTGGCCCGTCGGGAATTCGTGTCGGAGATGAGGAGGCGTGTCATTTAGAGCGTTCCGGTGAGGGTTTGGAGGTTGGCGCGGGCGACGCGGCTGCGGAGGATGCCGTCGTCGTACGCGGCTTCGGCCTGAGCGAGGGCGGACTGGGCGTCGACCACTTCGAGGGCAGTGGCTTCGCCGGCGGAGTAGCGGAGGTGGGTGAGGCGAAGGCTTTCGCGTGCGGTGTCGACGCTGGTGTGGAGTGAGGCGACCTGGCCGGCGGCGATGCGAGCTTCGTTGTAATACTCGTCGAGCTGCGCGATGAGCGTGCGCTGGGTGGTGGTCAGCGTGGCCTGCGCGGCCTTCTCGCGGAGTTCGGCCTGGCGGACTCGGTCCTGGGTGGCGAACCAGTCCCAGAGGGGGAAGTCGAGGGAGAGGGAGGCGGAGTAGCCGAGGTTGCGGACACCTTCGGGGCCTCGGACAGCGAATTGGGGCGCATCGATGCCGTAGGCATAGTTGAAGCCGAGCGAGGGAAGATAAGCGGCGCGAGCGGCGAGGACTTCGTTGTTCGCGGCGTGGAGAGCCTCGAGAGCGCTGCGAAGGTCGGGGTTGTTTTGGGCGGCGGCGGCTTCGATGACGGGCCGATCGGGGAGCACGTTTTGCTCGTCGGGTGTGGCGAGGGTATACGGGGTGCGCGGGTCGGGGAAGAGGAACACACCGAGGTCGAGGCGGGCTTTCTCGGCGGCAAGGGTGGCGTCGTCGAACTCGCGCTGGCGCTGCTGGAACTGGAGGTCGGCTTTGACGGCATCGGCGTGGGCGACTTCGCGGCCGTTTTCGAGCTTCTGGGTGAGGTCGACGAAGGCGTGAGCTTCATCGAGGGCGCGATGGGCAACATCGACTTTGTCGGTAGCGGAGAGCAGGCCGAACCATGCGGCGACGACGCGGACGATCAGGTCACGGCGCGCGCTTTCGAGATCGGCGGTGGACTGGGCGGCGAGGGCGCGAGAGCGGCGGTAGTCGGCGACGGCGGCGAAGCTGAGGTTCTCATTGAAGAGGAGCTGGGCGGCGTATTCACGGATGGCATTGTTGGCGATGAAGCGGGGTGCGGCCTGGTTGCCGATTTGTCCTGCCTGGTTGAGGACGCCGTTGGGTTGGGTGTAGAGGTATTGGCCGTGCGCTGCAGCGTTGGGCAACAGAGCGCTGCGGCTGAGGACGGCGTCGAGGCGCGCGGAGCCGCTGGCGGCAAGGGCAGTATGGTAAGCGGGATCGTTGGCGAGTGCGGCGGCGATGGCCTGGTCGAGCGTGAAGGAAGGCGACGTTGCGGAGGTCGCTGGGACGGGCTGCGGGGCGGACGGTTGAGGCGCCGAAGGGAGAGACTGGGCGAGGGAGATCCGGGCGCAAAAGAGCGCAGCACAAGCGAGCAGAGCTGTGCATGCCCCGGCGGGGCCGGATCTTGCCATGGCTGGAGGATAGCAACGGGACCTTAAGGGAGGCTGAAGGGGAGCAGTTGATGACGCCGTCAGCTGGTAAAGCGGTCAGCGGAAAGGCGGTCGGCAAAGAACCGGTCAGCGGAAAGGCGGTCGGCAAAGAATCGGTCAGCGGAAAGGCGGTCGGCAAAGAACCGGTCTAGTGGGGTTTCTGTTGCTCGATCATGAGCCGGGCGAATTCGGGGGTGGCGCGCAGGGAGGCGAGGGTCTCGTCGGCGAGAATCTTCCTGCGGTCGGAGAAGCCTTCGTCGAGGGCCTTGCGGAGAAAGTCGATTGCTTCCTCGTTCCTGCCGGAGGCGGCGAAGAGCTTGGCGAGGCAAAAGTCCTGGAGAGCCCGGTCGTGCGCGTCCAGGCCTTCGTTGACCAGAAGGGCGGAGTTGGTTGCGAAGACTGTGGGGTCAAGGGCGAAGGCGGTGCGGTAAGCCTCAATGCCAGCCTCGGTTTTGCCGCGAGCGAACCAGGCGGTGCCGAGATTGCTGTAGATGGGCGCGGACCGGGGATCGATCGAGATGGCTTTGCGGTAATAGTGGATCGCCTTCTTATAGTTCTTCTTCGCGTAGTAAATGGCACCGAGGTTATTGAGGGCTTCGGGGTAATCGGGGCGGAGGCGGAGGGCGCGGTCGTAGTCACGGCGGGCCTCGTCCATGGCAAAGAGGTGATGGTAGGCCATGCCGAGCTTGTTCCAGACCACGGCGGTTTTGGCGGGAACCTGGCTGTAGGCGTCGATGGCACGCAGATACTGCTGGTGAACCATGGCCAGATCGCCACGGGTTTCCGGAGGCAGGTCGACTGCGGCGATGTGGGGGGCAGCGGGCGGGATGGGTGCAGCGGTGAGCTGCGGGGCGGATTGCGGCTGCTGAATTTCGGCACAGGCGGATGCCGCGGGAAGGACGAGGATCGCGGCGAATGCGGTCTGCGCCACGAGAGCGAAACAGCGCTGCATAAGCGCCTCCCTGACCGTTCTCACGCGCGGCTCCTGTGCCGTTTTGCGGGTGCCTCGGCGGAGCGGCTGCCGGGGTGTCTGGGGGAACGGCCCAGCCTGAGGCTGGATTGACCCTAATGATGACGCCAAAATTAGGAAAAAGGAAGTCAGGCGTGACGGAATTATGCAGTGGTGATGTTACGGGGGGCGAGGAACCGGAGGTGCTGACGACCACCGGCCGGTTATGCCATCGAAGTGGTATGGCCGGACTGCAGAAGAGTGGTCATGGAGGGCCGCTTTCTATAATCGAACCTGATGATGACGATTCGTGAGGCGAGCAGGGACGATGTTGCGCTGATTCTGGAGTTCATCCGGGAGCTTGCGGAGTATGAGCGGGCTCCGGGTGCGGTGCAGGTGACGGAGGCGGAACTGTTGCGGGACGGATTTCCGGGACCGGGCGGCGCGCGGTATTTCGAGAGCGTGATCGCGGAGGACAACGGTGAGCCGGCGGGGATTGCCCTGTTCTTCCCGGTGTATTCGACGTGGCGTGGGCGGGCGATGCATCTGGAGGATCTGTTTGTGCGGCCGCGGTTTCGTGGGCGGGGAATGGGGCGGGCGTTGCTGGAGAAGGTGGCGGCGATTGCGGTGGAGCGCGGGTGCGTGATCCTGTTCTGGCACGTGCTGGACTGGAATACGCCGGCGATCGAGTTCTACAAGACGCTGGGCGCGGACTGGATGGACGACTGGACGCGGATGCGGGTGAAAGATGACGCGCTGCGGGAACTGGCGGCGGGAGCGCTGAGCGGAGCCAGGTGAGGATTCGAGTTATTGGTGGTGGACTGGCCGGACCCGAGGCTGCACTGGTGGCGGCGCGCATGGGTGCGGAGGTGGATCTGTACGAGATGCGGCCGGTGCGGACGACGCCGGCGCACGAGACGGCGGATTTCGGCGAACTGGTCTGCAGCAATTCTTTGAAAAGCGAGAGCGAAAACACAGCGCCCTGGCTGCTGAAGCAGGAGATGCGGCGGGCGGGGTCGCCGCTGCTGCAGTGTGCGGATGCAAGCGCGGTTCCGGCCGGGCATGCGCTGGCCGTGGATCGGGTGGAGTTTTCGCGGCTGATTGGGGAGAAGATTGCGGGGGAGCGGCGAATCACGGTGCATCGGGAAGAGGTGACGCGGCTCGATGCGGAAGACGGGATCACGATTGTGGCGTCGGGGCCGCTGACTTCGCCGGCGTTGTCGGGGGAGATTGCGCGGCTGACGGGGAGCGAGCACCTCGCGTTTTATGACTCGATCAGCCCGATTGTGGAGGCGGACTCGATCGATCGGGAGAAGGTGTACCTGGCGGCGCGGTACGACAAAGGGACAGCGGACTACATTAATTGTCCGATGACGCAGGCGGAGTATGAGGCGTTCCACGATGCGCTGCTGGCGGCGGAGAGCGTGGAGGCGAAGGAGTGGGAGAAGCTCGAATATTTTGAGGGGTGCCTGCCGATTGAAGAACTGGCGCGGCGCGGGCGGGACACGCTGCGCTTCGGACCGATGAAGCCGGTGGGGTTGATCAATCCGCGAACGGGGAAGATGCCGTGGGCGGTGGTGCAGCTACGGGTGGAGAACCTGCGGGCGGATTCATACAACCTGGTGGGGTTCCAGAACCACATGAAGTTTGGGGAGCAGGCGCGGATTTTCCGGATGATTCCGGGGCTGGAGCAGGCGAAGTTTCTGCGCTACGGGCAGATTCATCGGAACACCTATATCAACTCGCCGACGGTGCTGACGCGAACGCTGCATCTGCGGGAGTATCCGCGGATTTTCTTTGCGGGGCAGATTTCGGGCGTGGAAGGGTACACGGAATCGATTGCAACGGGGATGCTGGCGGGGATGTATGCGGCGGAGATGGCGCGGGGCGAGAGGCCGGAACCGGTGCCGCGGGGGACGGCGCTGGGGTCGCTGGTGCGATACATCACGGAGGCGGACTCGAAGCGGTTTCAGCCGGCGAACATCACCTTTGATTTGCTGGAGCCGCTGGATGAGGCGACGCGGCGGAAGGTGCGGGATAAGCGGGAGCGGCACCGGATTGTGTGCGAGCGGGCGCTCGGCGCGGTGGACGCATGGCTCCGCCATGCATCCATCGCAGGGAATAGCCAATAGCCAATAGGGAACAGACGGACCTGCTAACCTTGAGATAGATATGAAATTCGGCGTGCTGGTGTTTCCGGGATCGAATTGCGACCACGATACTTACAACGTCGTGGAGAAAATTGCGCATCAGCCGGTGACGTTTTTGTGGCACGATTCGCCGAGCCTGGAGAATTGTGATGCGATCCTGGTGCCGGGCGGATTTGCTTACGGGGACTATCTGCGGACCGGGGCGATTGCCCGGTTTTCTCCGGTGATGCAGTCGGTGAAAAAATTCGCGGACGATGGCGGGCTGGTGCTGGGAATTTGCAACGGATTCCAGATCCTGTGCGAGGCGGGGCTGCTGCCGGGCGCGCTGATGCGAAATGCGGGACTGCGGTACATCTGCAAGCAGGTGTATCTGCGGACAGAGACGACGGAGACGCCGTTTACGCAGACGCTGGCGAAAGGCCAGGTGCTGAAGATACCCATCGGGCACATGGAGGGTAATTACTTCTGCGATGAGGCGACGCTGGCGGCGCTGAAGAGCCAGGATCGCATCGTGTTCCGGTATGCGACACCGGAGGGAGAGATCGCGCGGGAGGCGAATCCGAACGGGTCGCTGGAAAACATTGCGGGGCTCCTGAACGAGGGGCGGAATGTGCTGGGGATGATGCCGCATCCGGACCGATCGAGCGAATCCATTCTGGGTTCGTCGGACGGATTTAAGATTTTCGATTCTCTGGTGGGAGCTCTGGCACGACCGGCATGATCGACATCCATCACCACCTCTTGTTCGGGACCGACGACGGGCCCAAAGATATTGAGAGCTCCGTGGCGCAGGCGAAGGCGGCGGTGGCGGACGGGATCACGCACATCGCGTGCACGCCGCACGCGAATGACACCTGGGAATTCAGCCCGGAGCGAAACCACGAGAAGCTGGAGGCGATCCGCGAACGCGTGGGAGACGCGGTGACGCTGGGGCTGGGCTGCGATTTTCATCTTTCCTACGAAAACATCGAAGACGCGCTGAAGCATCCGACGAAGTTCACCATCAATAACGGGAAGTATCTGCTGGTGGAGTTCGCGGAATTCATGATTCCGCAAAGCATCGGCGACACGTTCTACGAGTTTTCGGTAAGAGGAATGCGGCCAATCATTACGCATCCGGAGCGGAATCCGATCCTGCAGAAGGAACACACGAAGATGGCGGAATGGATGCGGACGGGGTGCCTGGTGCAGATCACGGCGTCGTCGCTGAGCGGGCGGTTTGGGAGGCGCGCACAAGGCCTGGCGTGGGATCTGCTGGAGAAGAACTGGGTACACTTCATCGCGACGGACGCACACAACCTGGAGGGGCGGCGGCCGTTGATGCGGCCCGCCTACGAGGCGATTGCTAAGAAGTACGGCGAGGGAACGGCGGAGCGGCTGTGCGTAAAGAATCCGCGGGCGGCATTCGAGAATCAGCCGCTGGGACCTCAGCCTGAGCCGGAAGGTGTTTACATCTACGAAGACGAACTGAAGCGGCCGGGGCTGATGGGGCGGCTGTTCGGGAAGTAGGCTCGTCGCGCGGCGAGTGATTCCTGCGTCAACTTTAAATTTCCCTGACGAATCTGTCGTAACGCGTCTGTGGCGCGGAGCGAGCGAAAGACTGCGCCTGCGGTCATCGTTCGTGAATTTTTGCGGCTGCGAGCGGCGAAATTACCAAAGATGAGATTGACTTCGCGCCTTTGGTGAAGCACATTGAGGGCGCTTCTAAAAAAATACGTCAGTAAAGAAAGTCGAGACCTCCCCCATGAGGAAGCTGTCCGCCTTGTTCTCCTTCGCTGCTCTGGCTCTTTTCGTTCAACTCGCCGCCGCTCAGACTTTGGGCGGAACACCGCGTCAACCGGCAGAGGTTCCGGGCGGCTATTTCGCGTCGCTCAACGCGACGCCGCAGCACCGGGCCCAGAATCGGTTGTCAGCGGCAACGAACCTGGCAACGCAGTCGCAGAGCCAGAACATCATTTCGATTCCAACGTTCAGCAGTTCGTTCACCAGCGACGGCCAAAGCTATGCCTATACGATGGTGGGCCAGGATCCGGCGCTGCGGCGGACGACCAGTGTGCCCACCGACTACGTTCCGTTGTCGTTCTATTTCGACGAGTTTGTGGATCAGAATGGCAACAACATCACGATTGACGCGACGACCGTCACTCATGAGATCAGGAATTCACCGCTGTTCGACGATGCGGAATACGCCAGCGGCAACACGCAGTTTGTGGATGCGCAGATGCGTGCGCAGTTCTGGCCGCTGATCAACGCGCGGAGAGGCGACAACTACCATGTGCTGCTGGGAACACCGCAGACGCTGACGCCGGTGACGATCGAGGTGCCGTTCGGCGCGTCGGAAATGTTTGTGGATCCGAGCGGGACGTACTTCGCGCTGATCGACGTGAGTTTCATCGAGTCGCAGCTGAACACGATGCTGCAGCTGGAGCCAGTGGACGTCCGCTCGATCCCGATCTTTCTGACGCGGAACGCGGTGTACGGCGATTTCTCGATGGGTCAGCCGGTCGACTGCTGCGTGGGCGGGTTCCATACGGCGTATGAGGCGCGGAAGGTGGCGAACCGGACTTATGTGCAGACCGTGGTGTTTGCGACGTCGCTCGATTCCGATGTGGCGAACACAGTTTTTGGGGATCCGGGGGAATTCGCGGACATCAATGCGCTGTCGCATGAGCTGGCCGAGACGGTGAACGATCCGTTCGCGAACAATGTCACGCCGAGCTATCAGGTTCCGGGGGCTCCGCAGGGGGTCTGCCAGAACACGCTCGAGGTGGGAGACATCACGGAGAGCTTCATCCCTGACTACACGGATGTGACGCTGCACGGATTCACGTATCATCCGCAAACGCTGGGGGTGCTGCAGTGGTTTGAGGACGCTACGCCGTCGACGGCGATCAACGGAGATTTCAGCTTCCCGGATTCTTCGCTGCTGACGACGCAGTTCACGGCGTGCGCGGCGATTGTGCCGGTGGGTTGAGGGGTGGTGAGCTGGAAAGCGGTGAGCTAACAAGCGGTTGGCTAACAGCCGGTCAGCGAAGATGCGGTCAGCTTGAAACCGGTCAGCGAAACAGAGGGCGCTCCGGCGGGAGCGCCTTTATTTTTACGGAAGTGGGTTCAGGGGCGGGTTGTGCGTGTACGTTGCCGGATCAGCGGAGGCCGTGGGCGTTGAGGTGATCGGAGTACTTCTTGTCGGACTTCTGGATGTGCTGGACGAGCCAGTTCTGTACGAAGTTGAGGACGGCAACAAGATTGGGCTTGCGGCCCTGGTCGAGATCCTTCTTGTGCTTCTCGACTTCGGCCATGAGCTTGTTGTGCTGGTCCTGATGGGAGGGAAGGTCGGGATAGCCGGTCTGGCGCATGGCGACCTCTTCCTGGAGGAAGTGGGTGCGAGTGTAGACGGCGAGTTGGCCCACGACTTCACGGATGACGTTTTCGCCTTTGCCGACGCGCATGGCATCGGCGAGAGAGTTGATGATCTCGAAGAGCTTGCGGTGCTGGGCATCGAATTGGTGGACGTGGACGCTGTAGGAATCGTCCCAGGCAAAGGTGGACATTGCGTGTCTCCCGATAGTTCTATCGGCAGGGGGACAGAGGACGTGAGCTGGTAGCGGGAAGCAGGAACGAGGAAGCGAGCTAGAGGCCGAGGCCGCCGTCGACGGAGAGGATCTGGCCGGTGATGAATTGCGGGCTGGTGGCAAAGAAGAGCACGCCAGCGGCGACATCGGCGGCGGTGCCGTTGCGTTGCATGGGGGTGCGGCGGGCGAAGTGCTCGAACTCGGGGTCGACTTCGCCGTTGACGATCATGCCGGGCGCGACGCAGTTGACGCTGATCTCCGGCGCCCAGGCTTTGGACATGGTGCGGGTGAGCATGTGCAGGGCGGCTTTGGAGGTGCAGTAGTGGCCGTGGGTGGCCCAGGGGTGGAGGCCGCCGAGCGATCCTATATTAATGATGCGGCCGCGAGCGGCTTTGAGATGGGGGTAAGCGGCCTGAGCGGTGAGGAAAGGGGCGCGGGTGTTGGTCTCGAACATGGCGTCCCACTGCTCGACGGTGAGGGATTCGAGGGCGGCCGTTTCGAAGCGGCCGGCGTTGTTGACGAGGATGTCGAGGCGGGAGAATCGGGCGACGGCGGCATCGACGGCGGCGCGGATCTGTGCGGGATCGCGGAGCTCGGCGCGAAAGGCGGCGGCCTGGACGCCCAGTTTTTCCAGATCGGCAACCGTTTGCCGGGCTTCGGCTTCGGAGTTGCGGAAGGTGATGGCGACGGAGGCTCCGGCTTCCGCCAGGGCGAGAGCGAGTGCGCGCCCGATGCGCTTTGCCGCGCCGGTGACGAGGGCGACCTGACCTTCGAGAGGGCGCGGAGCGAGCGCCGAAACCATGGCCTGATTCTAAATCCTTACGCGCAGGCAACCTTAGTTTGGCAAAGTGCAACCAGCAGGCGAGGCGAGAACATCCTACAATGAGAGCAAAGGACTCCCTCTCATGTTCAGGCGTGGGCTGTATCCGGCGGTTGCCGCGGGCTGCGTCGTGGCAGTGTGTCTAGGCTGTGCCGGGACGCGAAGCGGCAGGGTGAAACTCGCCGCGCAGGGAGCGGCACCGGACGATGTGGCGCTGCACCCGAATCCCAACGCTCCTTATATGATGACGATCGGCGAGACGCCGCACCTGATTGCGCGGGCGACAGCGCAGGATGCGCAGAATGCCGGGGCGTGCGATCCGGACGTGCTTTCGGTGGAGGAGATCGCGGGAGATGCGAACGGCATTTTCCGGTCGGTCAAGCTGGCGTTCATGAATCGTGGCGCGCTACCGTGCCGGTTGGGCGGCTATCCGGGTGTGGCGCTGGTGGATCCGCAGGGGGAGAACATCGGGAGCATCGCGATGGAGAAGGTGAGCTCGACCGAGGTGACGGCGGAGTTGTCGAGCACACGGCCGGGGCCTTCAGGCGGGCCGGCGCCGAGCGTGACGCTGATGCCTCATGCGGTGGCAGCGTTTCAGGTGGTGTGGACGACGGGTCCGGATTGCTCACGGGTGTCGCGCATTCTGGTGACGGCGCCGGGGATGCGGCGGATTTTCTCAATCACGCAGCCGCTGCGGATCTGCACGGGGCGGATCCAGGTGACCGAGCTGCGGCTGGATGAGGGAGATGTGTAGCTCGCTGATCGGAGATCAGCGAGCTACCCTCGCGAATTCCGACGAGTCCTCGTCGGAATTGCTGACGCTCGGGAGGTCCCCGTTCGACGCGCGCTCCGTTGCACTCTGCGCTTGCTCAGGGCAGGCTATTCGACTGTGCACGACTCGCAGCGCGAGTCGTGCTTCGCTCAGGATGACAGGGGAGATTTGCGACTGAGTGCGACGGCGGCGAGGACGATGAGCGGCGGGAAGAACTCCAGCGTGTAGCGTTGCTCGGGTGCTTCGAGGGTGAGGAGCAGGGCGCAGCGCAGCAGGACGAAGGCGAGGATGACTCCGGCGAGTCGCGGGCGCTTGAGGAATCCGATGAGCGCGGCGGTGAAGTAAGCCAGGTTCAGGGCTGCGTATCCAAAGGCAAATACGGTTTCGGCGTGATGGTGGTTATATTGCCACCAGCGCAGCTCGATCCAGAGCATCTCGGTGCGCGGGCGGAGCGCCATGTCGGCGAGGCGCGCGAGCGGGAGTTCCACGTAGTAGCGGAAGGGATGGTCGTGGATGCGCTCAGCAGCGAGGGCCGCGAAGCGAGCGTCGACCTGCGGCGTGATGGTCGTGTGCCGGTTGTAGTCGTCGATGAGAGCGCGGGTTTCGATGGATTGCTGCGGCGAATCGAAGGCGCGAGAGGGAAGATTGGCGATGTCGATGACGTCGTTGTCGGCGTTCCAGTAGACGTCCCAGGTACAGGCGAAATCGACACAGACGGTTTTGGTCCAGCGCTGGAAGCCGGGGTCGATGTCTTCGCCGGGGTCGACGGCATAGCGCGGGGCGAGCGGCTCGAAGACATGGAGGGTGCGGGCGTTGCGAAGGGTCCACGGGATGAAGGGGAGGATGGAGAGGAGGCCGCAGACGAGAGCCCAGCGGAACATGCGTGGGGCGCCCCAGCGTTGTGATCCGCAGAAGACAAGGGCGGTGCAGAGGGCGACGGCGAGCAGGGCGCCATCGGGACGAAGGATGGCGGCATAGCTCCATGCGAACGCGAGGGTGAGAGCCCAGGGCCAGCGGGGCGCGGCGAGGAAGCGATCGAAGGCGTAGAAGGCGAGCGCGATGGAGAAGAGTTCGAGGGTTTCTGTGAGGGGCGCGGCGGTGTAGTTGGCGGTGAAGGGGCAGAGCACGGCGAGCCAGAGAGCCCACCAGCCTGCGCGGGGGCTCCAGATGCGGCGGGCGAGGGCGGCGATGAGGAGGCAGGTGGCCAGGTCGATGGCGACCTGCGCGTACATTACAGCGTTGTAGTGCTCGATGCCGAAGAGGCGGAAGCAAAGGATGAGGAAGAGAGGATAGCCGGGGAGGCGGATGAGGGTAGGGACGATGTGTCCGGCGATGGTTCTGCCGTAGATGCCGTGGAGCATCCAGTTTTTGGCGATGTCGCCGTAGACGAGGGGGTCGCCTTCGACTTCGGGCCAGGCGTGGATAAACCAGAGGCGCAGAGCGGCTCCGGCTGCGAGGGCGAGCGCGATGAGCCACCATCTTCGGAGAGCCGTGCGGGGCATGGGGGATATTAGAACAGCGGATAGCGGATAGCGGTTAGCGGTTAGTGAGATACGTCCAGCGAGAAACCATTAGCGAGCAAGGAGCAGGCGCGGGAAAAGCCGAGAAGGGGCGATCCCTTTATGTAGGATTGAAACAGGCCACGATGAAGCAGGTTTTCTACGATCCGAAGCAGCGGCGGCGGAAGATTCTCCGGCGGCTGAGCGACCTATCGATCATCCTGCTGACGATCGTGGGAGCTGTATTCGTCTTCAGCGTTCTGTCGAAGCAGACGTTGCCGGAGCTACTGCTGCCGGCGCAGAGACGCAACGTGAAAGCGCTGAAGGAAAGGCAGCCAGAGCTGGCCAAGGGGGCGGCGGCGAGGCCGCCGCGGCGCAGAGGCAAGCGTCATGCGACCGATATCGTGCCCAACCAGGATGAAGGGCTGCGGGCCGCGTTCTACGAGAACGACGAGGCCAGCTATTCAGCGCTGAAGTCGCGCATTCACCAGATCGACATTTTATTTCCGGACTGGCTGCACGTGGTTTCGCCGGACGGCAACCTGGTGGCGGCGACGCCGCTGTTCCCGGTGCATTTCTACAACGTGGTGGACGCGGGCGGCGTGCATGGCGTGGACCCGGAGAACCGGGTGAAAACGACGATCGAGGCGGCGAAGGAAGAGACCGATGTCGTTCCCATGCTGAACGATTACAACACGCTGAACCAGGAGTGGAACGGCGATGTGATCGGGAAGATGCTGCACAACGCAGCGGCGCGGAACCTGCTGCACATCCAGCTGGACAAATTTTTGTTTGCGAATCCGGGATACCGCGGAATTTGTCTTGATTTCGAGATGATCCCGGACGAAGACGAGAAGCTGTATGCACAGTGGATTGCGGAACTGCACGACGATTTCCGCGCGAAGAACCTGCGGATTTACGTGAACGTGCAGGTGGGAGCAGATGATCAGACGATTCGCCGGCTGGCGCAGGCGAGCGACGGCATCATCCTGATGAACTACGACGAGCACGAAGAGACCAGCGATCCGGGCCCGGTGGCGAGCGAGCCGTGGTTCGAGGCCAATCTGCACCGCGTGCTGAAACTGGTGTCGAAAGAAAAGATCATCTGCGGTCTTGGCAATTACGGCTTCGACTGGGCGCAACCGTTGCCGGAGAAGGGGAAGAAGGCGTCCGGCAAGGTGGTGGATGTCACCGATCTTTCGGTACAGGACGCCTGGCAGGAGGCGGCCGATGCGGGCGCGGATGTGCATCTGGAAGGCGACGAGCTGAATCCGCACTTCGCCTACGACGATGAGGACGCGCATCTGCGGCACCAGGTGTGGTTTCTGGATGGCGTAACGGCGCTGAACGAGCTGCGTGCCGGACGGCAGTTGGGGCTGCGGACCTTTGCGCTGTGGCGGCTGGGCGAAGAGGATCCTTCGCTGTGGCAGGTATGGGATCGGCCGGGAGCGGCGAATGCGCCGGATCTGCTGAAGACGGTGCCTCCGGGCCAGGACGTGGACACCGAAGGCGAGGGGGACATTCTGAGGATCGTAGCGACGCCGCAAGCGGGCGAGCGCTCGATCCTGATGGACGCGGACAACTTCACCCTGATTGACGAGGGGATGGTCCGGCTGCCACGGTCGTACACGATCGAGCAGTATGGATACGATCCGCACAAGCTGGCGCTGAGCTTTGACGACGGGCCCGATCCGGTCTGGACGCCGAGGATTCTCGACATCCTGAAGCAGTATCACGTGAAGGGCACCTTCCTGGTGATCGGGGAGGAGGCGCAGCAGAACATTGGATTGCTGCAGCGATACGTGCGCGAGGGGCACGAGATCGGCAATCACACGTTCACGCATCCGGACATCAGCGAAATCTCGCCGCGGCAGCTGGAGCTGGAGCTGAACTGGACGGAGCGGCTGTTTGCGGCAGAGACGGGACGGCAGCCGCTGTATTTCCGGCCGCCGTACTCGATCGATCAGGAGCCGGACACGAACGACGAGGCGGCGCCGGCCTACCGCATCCAGCAGATGGGGTACACGATCATCGGCGACAAGATCGACACGGACGACTGGAACGAACACCCGCGCAAATCGCCCCAGGAGATCACGGACAGCGTTCTGCAGCAGATCGACGAGATGAAGACGCATCCGTGGATGAAGGGCAGCATCGTCCTGCTGCACGACGGCGGCGGGAACCGGTCGGCGACGGTGGCGGCACTGCCGGTGCTGATCACAACGCTGCGGGCGAAGGGCTACGAATTTGTTCCCGTGTCGGAGCTGATGGGCAAGACGACGGCGGAGGTGATGCCGCCGATTGCACCGCAGATGCGCTGGCAGGCCCGCATCGACTGGGTGGCGTTCTTCCTGTTTTCCTTCTTCGCGAATTTTGTCGTGGATATTTTCTTTATCGGCGACGTGCTGATGAGCGCGCGGCTGATCCTGGTCGGGATCTTCGCGACGATCGACCGGTTCCGGAAGAGGAAGATCCCCGGTGGGACGTACGAGCCGCGGGTGGCGGTGCTGATTCCGGCTTACAACGAGGAAATGGTGATCGTGCGAACGATCCGATCGGTGCTGAAGTCGGATTATCCGAACCTGCGCGTGATTGTGATCGACGATGGGTCGCGGGACCGGACGTTCGATGTGGCGCGCGAGGCGTATCCGCAGGAGATCGAGGACGGGCAGCTGCTGGTGCTGACCAAGGTGAACGGCGGCAAGGCGGAGGCGCTGAACTACGGGCTGGATCACGTGGAGGAGGAAGTCTACGTCGGGATCGACGCAGATACGGTAATCGCGCACGATGCGGTATCGAAGCTGGTACGGTGGTTTGCCGATGGGCGGGTGGGGGCGGTGGCGGGGAATGCCAAAGTAGGCAACCGGATCAACACATGGACGCGGTGGCAGGCGCTGGAGTACATCACGAGCCAGAATTTCGAGCGGCGGGCGATGGACCTGTTCAACGTGGTGACGGTGGTGCCGGGGGCGATTGGAGCGTGGCGGACGGGGGCGGTGAAGAAGGCGGGCTGCTATCCAGTGAACACAGTGGCCGAGGACGCCGATCTGACGATGGGCCTGCTGGAAGATCGCTACAGGGTGATCTACGACGATCGTGCGCTGGCATTCACTGAGGCTCCTGCAAATGCACGCAGCCTGATGCGGCAGCGGTTCCGCTGGTCGTTCGGGATTCTGCAGGCGGTGTTCAAGCATCGCGCGGCGGCGAGGACGAATCGGGCGATGGGGTTCTTCGCGCTGCCGAACATTCTGGTCTTTCAGATCCTGCTGCCGCTGGTGTCGCCGTTCATCGACATCATGTTTGTGTGGGGCGTGATTCAGTACCTGGTGGACAGGCACTTCCATCCGGAGACGGCGAGCGCGGCGACGGTGGACAAGCTGGTGGTCTATTTTCTGGGATTCATGCTGATCGATTTTATGACGTCGCTGCTGGCTTTCTTGCTGGAGCCGAGGCATCCGGCGAACAAGGGCGACGGATGGCTGCTGTTCCACGTGTGGCTGCAGCGGTTCAGTTATCGGCAGCTGTTCTCGATTGTGCTGTTCCGGACGCTGAAGCGGGCGGTGGAGGGGCGGCCGTTCAACTGGGAGAAGATCGAGCGGACGGCGCGAATGTCGCGGCAGACCGAGAAGATTGCTGCGGGGGACTGAGGACAGGGTGCAGGGTACAGGGTGCAGGGTACAGGATCGCGTTCCGTGTTCGGCGCACGGCGTTCGGGGGGGTAGAAGACGGCGCGCCAGGGCGTGTATCTCCAGCCGGAGATGCCGATACGGACCTTGCCGGAAGCGCTCACGCTGAGATGGAATCACAAAGAGGCGCGAGCTGTTGCACGGGGTACGCAAGTGTGTCCCATGATGCGCCGAAGGCGCGCTGCCGATAGAATCGTTAGAGCAAACCCTCGAACTTTCCAGGTGCCCATGTTGACGCCCTTAACCACTTCGCCTGTTGCGCTGAAGGCGCTGACGTTTCAGGAACTTCTGCTCCGGCTCCAGAGCTTCTGGGCCGAGCGAGGCTGCGTGATCGCGCAGCCGTATGACGTGGAGGTGGGGGCGGGGACGATGTCGCCTGACACCTTTCTGCGCGTGCTGGGGCCGGACCCAATGGCCATTGCGTACACGCAGCCATCGCGGCGGCCGGCTGACGGACGGTATGGGGAGAATCCGAACCGGCTGTTCAAGCACACGCAGCTGCAGGTGGTCCTGAAACCGCCGCCGGCGGATATTCAGGAGATCTATTTGCAATCGCTGGAGGCGATCGGGATCCGGCTGCGCGAGCATGACATCAAGTTCGAGGAAGACAACTGGGAGTGGCCGGTGGGGGGTGCCTGGGGGGTGGGCTGGCAGGTGATGCTGGACGGCCTTGAGATCACCCAGTTCACGTATTTCCAGCAGTGCGGGGGGATGGATCTGGACCCGATTTCCGGCGAGATCACCTACGGCCTCGAGCGCATCGCTGCATTTCTGCAGGATGTGGATTCGCTGTACGACGTGGTGTGGGCCGTCGATCCGCGGACGGGCAAGCAGGTGACCTACGGCGACATTCGTCTGGAAGAGGAGCTGCAGCTTTCGGTGTACAACTTCGAGGCAGCGGATGTGGGCAAGCTGTGGGAACATCTGCGGCTCTATGAGGCGGAATGCCAGGCGCTGCTCGACGCGTTTCATCAGCAGTTCAAGGTGGAGAAGGCGGCCGAGCGCAAGGAGAAGATCCACGACCGGCTGGTACACGATGGGGCCGCTCCTGCGGATGAGGATATGCGCGTGGCGCTGCGACGATTCCCGGTGCTGGGCGCGTATGAGCTGTGCCTGAAGTGCTCGCACCTGTTCAATTTGCTGGATGCGCGGGGCGCGATTTCGGTGACGGAACGGGTGGCGGTGATGGCGCGGATACGCAACATGGTGGTGGGCGTGGCGAAAGCGTACGCGATGCAGCGACAGAGAGCGGGGGCGCGATAGATGCCGGATCTTTTGTTCGAAGCAGGGATGGAGGAGATTCCGGCGCGGATGATTGCGGCCGCGGAAGCGGAGCTGACCGAGCGCGTCGAGGAATTGTTGCGGCGGGAGCGCTTGCTGGAGGACGATCACGAGACCCACAGCTACTCGACGCCGAGGCGGCTGGCGGTGCAGGTGAACGGGGTGCGGGCGCGGCAGCAGGATGCCACGCGCGAGCTGACCGGACCGTCATGGGCGGTGGCGTTTAAGAATGGCGAGCCGACAGCGGCAGCACTGGCTTTTGCGCGCAAGGCGGGGATGAGCGAGGAGCAGCTGCGCAAGACGACATTTGAAGAGGAACACCTGAGGGGAACAGATTTAAATTCCGAGCTGCTGCACCGGGCCGAGATGCAGGGGAAGCTCGAAGATCAGAACAACAGTGACACGCGGCTCTTCAAAGTGACCAGCGCGAAGGGCGAATATCTGGCGGCGATGGTGAAGGACAAGGGCCGGCTGGCGACCGAGGTGCTGCCCGATCTGCTGGCGGGTGAGCTGGCGGCGGTGTACTGGCCGAAGAATATGTACTGGCGGCCGCTGAAGGTGGAGACGTTTGTGCGTCCGGTGCGCTGGCTGGTGGCACTGCTGGATCACGCGATCCTGCCGGTGGAGTTTGCCGGCGTGCATGCTGCGAATCTGACGTGGGGACATCGCATCCTGCACGGCGATGCGCCGGTGGCGATCGATCACCCGGACGATTATGTGGGGGTGCTGGAGGCGGCGAACGTGACCGCGGATGTGAAGCTGCGGCAGCATCGGATTCGTAAGGCGCTGGATCTGGAGGCACGCGCGGTGCCGGGCGCGCGCTGGCGTGAGGACGCGCCGCTGCTGGAGACGGTGACGCACTTGACGGAGTGGCCATCGGTGGTGCTGGGGAACTTCGACCGCGAGTATCTGCAGCTGCCGGAAGAAGTGCTGGTGACGGTGATGCGGGATCACCAGAAGTATTTTGCGGTGGAGAACGCGGAGGGGAGGCTGCTGCCGTATTTCCTTGCGGTGCTGAATACGCATCCGGAAGAAGGCGGGATTGAGACGATCCGGCACGGGCACGAGCGCGTGCTTCGGGCGCGCTTCAAGGATGCGCAGTTTTTCTGGACGATGGATCAGAAGACGCCGCTCGAGGACCGCGTCGAGATGCTGAAGTCGGTGACGTTCCACAAGGAGCTGGGCAGCTATTGGGACAAGACGCAGGCGAATCTGCGCCTTGCGAAGAACCTGGCGGGCCTGCTGCGCGAACGCGGAGTCGGGATCGATGAAAGCGCGCTGCTGAAAGCGGTGGAATTGGCGAAGACCGATCTGACGACAGAGCTGGTGAAGGAGTTCACGGAGCTGCAGGGGATCGTGGGTGGGCTGTACGCGCGCGCGCAGGGTCTGGGCGAGACGGTGGCGCAGGCCATCTACTGGCAGTATTCGCCGGCGGCGGTGGAGGACCCGATTCCGCCCACGGTGGAAGGACAAGTGCTGGGCATTGCGGATCGCGTGCAGACGATTGTGGCGATGTTTTCGATCGGTCTCGAGCCGACGGGCTCCAAGGATCCGTATGCACTGCGGCGCGCAGCCAATGCCGTCGTGAAGATTCTGGCTGAGACAGGATTGCCGCTGGTGCGTACGGATTTATTCCGCGCCGTGCCGACGGAGGTGAGCGAAGAGACGCAGAAGAAGCTGGTTGGATTCTTTGAGGAGCGGTTTGTCTTCTGGCTGCGCGAGATGCGAGGCTTTGCGTACGATGTGGTGAACGCGGTAGTCGCTGTGCGTTCGGACAATATGCGGGATGCGATCGCGCGCGCCGAGGCGCTGACGGCGGTACGTGGGTCGGAAGATCTGGCGGCGATAGCGGCGGCGTTCAAGCGGATCAAGAACATTTTGCGGCAGGCAGAGGAGAAGGGCATTCTGCGGGCTGGCCAGGGAACCGGCGCAGTGAAGGATGAGTTGCTGACGGACCCTGCGGAGCGGGCGCTGCGCAAAGAGGCGGCACAGCTGGCGCCCGTGGTCGAGGAACTGAGCAGGCGCGGGGAATACCGAGAGGCGATGGAGAAGATTGCGACGCTGCGGCCGCATGTCGATTTGTTTTTCGACAAGGTGATGGTGATGGCAGAGGATACCGCGGTGCGCAGCAATCGGCTGGCGCTGATCGGCGAAGTGCTGCAGGCGTTTTCGCGGATCGCGGACTTCTCGGAGCTGGTGGCATCTTAGCGAGACGAGCGGATTGAATTGAAGTACGCCGGAAACACAAAACGAAAACCTGAAGAGACGTGGGTCGCGGTCGAGGGCTATCTGGACGGACTACTGATTGGGGCCGATGCAGCGCTGAATGCTGCTTTGGCAGACAGCGCGAAGGCGGGGCTGCCGGAGATTGCGGTGTCGGCGAGCCAGGGAAAGCTGCTGCATCTGCTGGCGAAGATGCAGGGGGCGCGGAAGATCCTGGAGATTGGAACGCTGGGCGGATACAGCACGATCTGGCTGGGGCGCGCTTTGCCGGCGCGCGGGCGGGTGGTGACGCTTGAGGCGGAGAAGAAGCACGCGGAAGTTGCGCGCAGGAACATCGCTCGCGCCGGGCTCAGCGGCAAAGTTGAGGTGCGGCTGGGGCCGGCGTTGACGACGCTGTCGCAGATGGCAGGAGAGCGAAGGGCGGCGTTCGATTTTGTTTTTATCGACGCCGACAAGGAGAACACCACCGAGTATTTCGAGTGGGCTCTGCGGCTGTCGCGGTCGGGATCGGTAATTGTGGTGGACAACGTGATTCGCGATGGCGAGGTGGCGGATGCTGCGTCCAGCGATCCTCGCGTGCAGGGGATCCGGCGGTTCAACGAAGCCCTGGCGCGGGAGAAGCGAGTGAGTGCGACGACGATCCAGACCGTGGGCAGCAAGGGCTACGACGGATTCACCCTTGCGGTTGTTCTTCGCTAAGGAAGGACCACAGCGGCGCCGTCGATGGCATCGTTGGCGACGGCGGCCAGCGCGTCGTTGACCTGATCGAGATGAAAGATGGTTGTGCGCGGGCGGATGCCGATCCTGGCGGCGAGAGCGACGAAGTCGCGGGCGTCCTGACGGGTCATGTTGGCGACGCTGCGCATTTGCCGCTCGCCCCACAGCAAAGAGTCGTAATCGAATTGCGGAATGCGGTCGAGGTGGATGGCATTGATAGCGACGATGCCGCCTTTGCGCAATGAGGCGAGCGCGGCGAGGACGACGTCGCCGCTGGGCGCGAAAGTGACGGCGGAGTCGAGCGGGACGGGCGGGAGCTCCGTGGCGTCGCCGACCCAGGTGGCGCCTAATTCGCGAGCCAGCTTCTGGTGCGAGGCGCCGCGCGTGGAGACGTAGACTTCGCAGTTCCAGGACTTGAGGACGTCGATGGCGAGATGCGCGGAGGCGCCGAAGCCGAAGAGGCCGACGCGATCGCCAGGAGCGACTTCGGCCACGCGCAGGCTGCGGAAGCCGATGATGCCGGCGCAGAGCAGCGGAGCGAGGTCGGTGGCGGGTTTGTCTTCAGGGAGCGGGATGAGGAAGTCAGCGCGGGCCACGGCGTATTCGGCATAGCCACCGTTGACGGAGTAGCCGGTGTAAGTGGGGTGGTCGCACAGATTCTCGCGATTCTTGCGGCAGAGCAGACAGGTGCCGTCGACTCCACCGAGCCAGGAGACTCCGGCCCTCGCCCCAACGCGCAACGGCGGCGCGTTGGGGGCCGCGGCGCGATCGCCGATGTGAATCGAGTCGACGCCGGGGCCGAGCTTTTCGACGCGCCCGACAATCTGGTGGCCGGGTGTGATCGCATCGTGCAGGGGCTTGAGTTCGCCCGCGGTGATGTGGAGATCGGTGCGGCAGACGCCGCAGGCCTCGACTTTGAGCAGCACCTGGCCGGGGCCGGGTTCTGGGATGGGCAGGTCTTCGAGGACCAGCGGGCGCGAAGCAATGGGAGCGGCACGGTGCAGAATGGCGGCGCGCATCTTTATCTAGATTAGCGCCGGGGGGGGGCTTCGCGATTCAGAGTGCGCGGAGTTCGGCCCAGAGTTCTTCGCGAACCGGCAGGCCGAGGGCGAGATTCTCGGCGCGGGTGACGAGGATCTGCTCGCCCGGATAGCGCACGGCTCCCGGGTTGCTGGCGAGCACGGACTCGACGATGGCGTTGGCGGTGCGGGCGGAGTCTTCGGCGGATTGGAGACGCACGAGATTGAGAGCAAGGAAGACCTGGGAGAGGCCGGATTCGCGCAAAGGGTCGGTGGGAATCTGATGCGTTGCGAGGCCGCCGGAGAGGAGTGCCGCGATCATGTCGAGCATCATGGCGAGGCCGGAGCCTTTCCAGTAGCCGATGGGGAGCGGGCGCTGCGAGGCCTCGATGGCGGCGGGATCGCGGGCGAGGTTGCCGCTGAGATCGAAGCCGCCGTCGACGGGGAGCAGTTGGCCCTTCTGCTGATAGCTGGTGAGCGCGCCGTAGGAGAACTGCGACATGGCCATATCGAGGATGACATGGCCGGCGGGGCGGGGGACGGCGATGATGAGAGGATTGTTGCCGACGGCGGGAAGGGAGGCGCCCCACGGCGGAAGGTTGGCGAGGGTGTTGGTCCAGCAAATGCCGATGACACCGGCATCGGCGGCCTGCCATCCGTAGGTGCCACCACGCATCCAGTGGTTGGTGTTGGCGAGGGCAACGCAGCCGACGCCGTGCTGGCTGCCGAGTTCGATCGCGCGGGCCATGGATGCCCATGCATTGAGGTTGCCGGGTCCGCGGCGGCCGTCCCAGCGTTCGATGGCGCCGAACTGGTGCAGGCGTTGCGGGGTGGCTTGCACATCGACGGAGCCGTTGCGGATCATCGCGAGCAGGCGGGGGAAGCGCTCCAGACCGTGCGAGTAGACGCCGTCGCGTGTGGTCTCGGCAAAGAGACGGGCGCAGAGATCGGCGCGATGGGGCTCAAAGCCGGTGCGGACGAGAACGGCGGCGAGGGTGGATGCGACTTCGTCGAGGGGAACGCGGAGCATCATTGGAGAGGTTTCAGGTCTTCGAGCGTGGTGGGAATGAGTTCGGCAACGGTGGGATGGATGTGGACGGAATGGGTGAGGAGCGACACGGGCTGGCGAGCGTACATGGCAGTAAGGATGCAGTGGACGGCCTCGTCGCCGCCGGTGCCGAAGACGGTGGCGCCGAGGATGTGCTGCGACTCCGCATCGACCAGGACTTTGATGTAGCCGAAGGTCTCGCCCTTCTCGATAGCACGGCTGACGCGGGTCATGGCGCGGAAGCCGACCAGGGCGGCCTTTCCAGTTGCGCGCACTTCGGTCTCGGACATGCCGACCCCGGCGAGGGGCGGATCGATGTACAGCGCGTGTGCCGGAATGCGGTCGCTGATGCGACGCGAGGCATGGTCGAGCAGGTTGTCGGCGACGATTTCATAGTCGTTATAGGAAGTGTGGGTGAATGCGCCACGGCCGTTGCAGTCGCCGATGGCGAAGATGCCGGGGGTGGTGGTTTGAAGGTAGTCATCGACCGGAATATAGCCGTGCTGATCCGGCGTGATGCCGGCTGCCGCGAGATTGAGGTCGCTGGTGTTGGGCGTGCGACCCACAGCAAGCAGAATGTGGGAGGCGACGATGCGCGGCTCGCCTTCGTTGCACGCGAGTCCGACGGCGATTTTTGAGCCATCGCGCAGGAGATGGATGCAGTTGGCGTCGACGCGGACGGCGATGCCTTCGGAGTCGAAGATTTCGCGGATCACTTTGGAGGCGTCTTCGTCCTCGTGTGGAGCGAGGCGGGAACCTTTATCGACGACAGTGACCTGGGAGCCGAAACGGCGGAACATCTGCGCGAACTCGAGGCCGACGTAGCCGGCGCCCACAACGATAAGGTGCTCCGGCATCTCTTCCAGATCGAGGATGGTGGTGCTGGTGAGGAAGGGAACGGAATCGACGCCGGGCATTATGGGAATGGTGGGGCGGGCGCCGACGTTGAGGAAGATTGTCGGCGCTTCGAGCCGATCGTCTCCAACGCCCATGGCGGTGGGCGACTCGAAGGCGGCGGTTCCGGTGAATACGGTGCAGTTTTTCGTTGTACGCAGCCCTTTTTCGACACCGTTACGCGCGTTCGAGACGATGGTGTCCTTGCGGGCCTTGACCGCATGCATGTCGACCGTGACCGGACCGGCGTGGACACCGAAATCGGCGCTGCGACGCGCCAGGTGAGCGGCGTGTGCGCTGGCGACCATGGCCTTGGTGGGCGTGCAGCCTGTATTGACGCAGGTTCCGCCAAAGAGACGGCGCTCGACGAAGCCGACTCTCCATCCGGCGCCCGCGAGGCGCATGGCGAGGGAGGGACCGGCCTGGCCAGCGCCGACGACGATCGCATCAAAGGAATGCTTCATGCAATCTTTAGGATGGCAAACAAGGCGATTCCGATTCCAACCAGGTCTTCGAGAACCGCGGCGCGATAGTCGCGGCCGAAGACGACCGCGAGTTTGGCGCGAGCCGCGGCGCCGCCCAGCGTTCCGACAACCGCGCCGAGCGCACCGCAGACGATGCCGAGGACGATTTTGTCTGCAGATGCTGCGACGGTGGCGCCGACGAGGGAACCGGTGAGGATGCGAACGGCGAAGGACAGGGGCTGTTTGCGGCTGGGAGTCTTCGGCAGCTTGTCGACGATGAGTTCGAAGACGGCGAGCAGGGTGAAGCTGATCGCGGTGATGGTGTAGCTCATCAGCGCGAGGTAGGTACTTCCGATGGCGAGCAGGTTCTCACGGGCGAACCAGCTGACGATGGCCGGGGCGAGCATGGAGCGAAGACCGGCGACGATGCCGACGAGAAACGCACAAAGCAGAATCATGAAAATCTCCAAAGAGTTCAGCAGTGAGTCGATGTTTCGTTGTGGGCCCGGGTTAGACGACGGTGTCCTAACTGGCAGTTGATGTCGAGAATGTACACCCAGCGCCGTTGTGACGGAGGAGAGTGCTGCTGGCGATGGGCGGGCCGTCGGGGTTCTCGAAGTAGCCGAGTTCGCAGCGTCCATAGGTGCAGCCTTGCGGATGGGTAGCGCTGGTTCCGGCTGGTTCGTAGGTATTGATGCCGATGAGCAGGGCGCGCCTGGTTTGCGCTGTACCCGAAGGAACGCAAATGAGGGAGCAAAGCCAGGCAGACACGGCGGCACAACGAAGTTTCATGGCAGATCCTCGATACGACTGCCGGGGGAAACTTCCATCGAGTATAGCCGGACTGGGAACGAGTGGCGGGAGGTCTGAGGGTCGTAAGATGGACGGAAGCGTCCCAGGGAGCCGAATTCGCAGCCGTGTCAGGAACCTCTGCAATTCAGGTCATCGATTCACATACTGCAGGTGAGCCAACGCGCGTGGTGGTCGCCGGAGGGCCGAACCTGGGAAAGGGTTCGCCGGCGGAACTTCTGTGCCGGTTTGCCGCGGAGCACGACGATTTCCGCTCTGTGGTGGTGAACGAACCGCGAGGTTCCGATGTTGTGGTGGGAGCGCTACTGGTGGCACCTACGGATGCGACCTGCGCGGCAGGCGTGATCTTCTTCAACAACGTTGGATATCTGGGGATGTGCGGCCACGGCACGATCGGATTGATGAAGACGCTGGCGCATCTGGGTCGGATTGAACCTGGAAGACACAGGATCGAGACGCCGGTGGGCGTAGTGAGCGCGGAACTGCGAGGGGACGGACGTGTGACGGTTGAGAACGTGCCGAGCTATCGCTACCGGAAGAGCGTGGACGTTGAGGCTCCCGGGTTCGGGCGCGTCACGGGCGATGTGGCGTGGGGCGGGAACTGGTTCTTTCTTACGGAGGCAACACCGGTGCCGCTGGTCCTGGAGAATCGAGAGGCGCTGACAAGCTTTGCGATGGCGGTGAAGGAGGCTTTGCGGGCGAGCGGTATTACCGGGGCGGGAGGCAAGGAGATCGATCACATCGAGCTCTTCTCTGCGTCGCCTGCGCCGGGAGTGAACAGCAGGAACTTCGTGTTGTGTCCAGGGAACGCGTACGATCGCTCGCCGTGCGGAACGGGAACGAGCGCCAAACTCGCGTGTCTTGCCGCTGACGGGAAGCTCGCACCTGGAGAAGTCTGGCGGCAGGAGGGAATTCTGGGGACAGTGTTTGAGGGCAGCTACCAGTTGCAGGATGCCGGTCGCGGGGAGGTCGTCCCGAGCATCACGGGGTCGGCGTGGATTACTGCCGAGAGCCGGCTGCTGATCGAGGAAGACGATCCGTTTCGCGCCGGTATACCGGCGGTGGAGGCGGCGCGCTCGTGAGCGACTCCTGGGATGTGGTGGTGGTGGGCGCGGGCATTGTAGGGGCTGCGTGTGCGCGCGAGTGCGCGAGTCGCGGGCTGCGAACGGCGGTGGTGGATGGCAGCGTGGTGGGCGGCGGAGCGACGGCAGCAGGGATGGGCCACATTGTGGTGATGGACGATTCGCCTGCGCAGCTTGCCCTCACGCGCTATTCGCAGGATTTGTGGGCGCATCTGGCGGAACGGCTGCCGGCGAATGTCGAATTTGAGACATGCGGGACGTTGTGGGTTGCGGCGGACCAAGAGGAAATGGAAGAAGTGCGCCGCAAGCGCGCCGTGTATGCCAGTGCGGGTGTGGCGGCTGAGATCCTCGACAGCCATGCGCTTGCGGAGGCGGAGCCGCACTTGCGCCGCCCGATGGCGGGAGCCTTGCTGGTGCGGTCGGATGCGGTCATCTATCCACCGTGCGCCGCGGCCTGGTTGATGGAAGAAGCGATGCGAGGCGGCGCTGTGCTGTTTGGCCCGCGTCGGGTTGTGGGTGTTGGGGCCGGACGCGTGCAGCTCGATGATGGGAGTGAGCTACACGGAGGCCGCATTGTGGTCGCGTGTGGAGCGGAGTCGGCGGAGTTGCTGCCGGAGATTCCGGTCCGCAGACGTAAAGGGCACCTGGTCATCACGGATCGCTATTCTGGGCTGGTGCGTCATCAGCTGGTGGAGCTGGGTTATCTGAAGAGCGCGCATTCGCTGACAGCGGATTCGGTGGCGTTCAATGTGCAGCCGCGCAAAACGGGGCAGGTGCTGATCGGCTCGTCGCGTCAGTTCGGAGACGAAGGGACCGCGGTTCGCACCGAGATTGTGTCGGCGATGCTGGAGCGGGCGCAGTTCTACCTGCCGGAAATTGGGGCGTGCTCGGCGATTCGCACGTGGACGGGATTTCGCGCGGCGACGCCGGATAAACTGCCGCTCATCGGTCGATGGCCGGGAGACGAGACCGTGCTGCTCGCAACCGGGCATGAGGGGCTCGGGATTACAACATCGCTTGCCACTGCGCGATTGATTGCGGACGCGCTGACCGGCGCGGCGAGCGAGATTTCGACGCAACCTTATTTGCCGGCGCGGTTCTTTGGGGAGCGGCGAGTGGCAGGATTCGAGGTTGATCCGCCGCAGCAGCGGAGCGAGGTTCATGCGTGAGGAGATGAGGCCGGTCCTGCTGACCGTGAACGGGCGGTCCGTCGAGGTCGCGGAGGGGACGACCGTGGCTGCTGCGGTTCTGATTTCAGGAGCGCCCACGCGTCGTTCAGTGAGCGGCGAGGCGCGGGCTCCGCTGTGCGGAATGGGGATCTGTTTCGAATGCCGCGTTGCCATTGACGGCCGACCGCACCAGCGCAGCTGCCAGATCGTCTGCGCTGCGGGAATGGACGTCCGCACCCTGTGACGCGATCAGCGGATCGGCAGTTCGATGTCGTGGTTGTGGGTGGCGGGCCTGCCGGCATCGCCGCAGCGGTGAGTGCCGCGCGCGAGGGTCGACGCGTTGCGCTGGTGGACGATAATCCAGCGGAAGGCGGCCAGATCTGGCGTGCCGGGCAGGCGTTGCCGCGTTCGGCGCATCGATGGATTGGAGGCTTGAGAAGATCCGCGGTGGTTCACCTGCGAGGCACGAGAGTGTTCGATCATCCCGGTGCTGGTGTTGTCGCGGCGGAAAAGGGCAATGAGCGGATCGAGCTGCGCTACGGGAAGCTGATTCTGGCAACGGGTGCGCGCGAGCTGTTTCTTCCGTTTCCAGGATGGACCCTGCCGGGAATTTGTGGGGCCGGAGGACTGGATGCGATGGCGCGCGGTGGGCTGCCGGTCTCCGGAAAGCGCGTCGTGGTTGCGGGCACAGGCCCGCTTCTGCTGGCAGTGGCAGCGCACGTGGCGGCGCGAGGTGCGAAGGTCGTTGCGATCTGCGAGCAGGCTCCGGTGCGCAGGCTGATTCGGTTCGCGGGGCGAATGCTGGGGCAGCCGTCGAAGCTCGCGCAGGGGATAAGGTATCGATGGGCGGTTCGCGCGCCGATGTATTTTGGTTGTTGGCCGATTGAGGCATGCGGGGACGGGGGGTTGCAGGAGGTCACGCTACGAGCGGGGATGCGGCGGTGGACGGTGGCGTGCGATTTTCTGGCCTGTGGGTTTCATCTCGTACCCAATACAGAGTTGGCGCAGTTGATCGGCTGCCGGATCGAGGATGGATTCGTTGCTGTCGACGAAATGCAGCGGACCTCAGTCGAAAATGTGCTTTGCGCGGGAGAGCCGACTGGCATCGGTGGCGTAGAAATGGCTGTGATCGAGGGACAGATTGCTGGATTTTCTGCCGCTGGCGCCCCGGACCAGGCGGGCAAATTTTTGACCCGGCGGAGGAGGATGCTCGGGTTTGTGCGCGCTTTACGCGAGGCGTACGCGCTCGATCCCGAACTGCGCCGGCTCGCCCAGGATGCGACGATCGTGTGCCGCTGCGAAGATGTTGTCTACGGAGATCTGCGGCGCTACAGCGGCTGGCGCGACGCAAAATTGCAAACGCGATGCGGGATGGGTCCATGCCAGGGACGCATTTGCGGCGCGGCGGCTGAGTTTCTGTTTGGATGGCGCGTGGAGGGTGTGCGGCCTCCGGCGTTTCCGGTTTTGGTGGCAAGCGTGGCCACGGCGAGCACGGTGTCTGAAGAAGTTCAGGAGGGTGCATGAAGTGGTACGGCGTAATGCCTGCAATGACCACATGTTTTGACGAGCGGCTGCAGGTGGATCACGGATTCATGATGCGCCACGCGCGGTGGATGCTGGCGAACGGATGCACCGGGATCGTCTCGCTCGGATCACTGGGTGAGGCGGCGACGCTTTCCTTCACAGAGAAGGAAGCGATCCTGCGCAACGTGAAATCGGCGGCGGGCGATGCGCCGGTGGTGGCTGCGATCTCGGCTCTTTCGACGGCCGAAGCCGTTACGCTGGCGAAAGCTGCGGAGCAGGCGGGTTGTGCGGGACTGATGGTTCTTCCGCCGTACGTTTATCTGGGTGACTGGCGCGAGACAAAGGCGCACGTGGCAGCGATCTTTCACGCAACGAAGCTGGAGTGCATGCTGTACAACAATCCCGTTGCTTATGGGACGGACTTTGTGCCGGAGCAGATTGCCGAGCTGGCCGGCGAGCATGAAAATCTCGCGGCAGTGAAGGAGTCGAGTACGGATGTGCGGCGGGTGACGGCGATTCGCACGCTGGTGGGGGATCGGCTGCAGATTTTTGTCGGCGTGGACGATGCGATCGTGGAGGGAATCGGAGCTGGGGCCGTGGGATGGGTGGCGGGATTGGTGAATGCATTCCCGGCGGAATCCGTTGCGCTTTTCAACTACGCGACGAAGGACGAGCGCGAGAAGGCACTGGAACTCTATCGATGGTTCCTGCCGCTGCTGCGCATGGACACGGTGCCGAAGTTCGTTCAGCTGATTAAACAGGTTCAGCAGGAAACGGGGGCGGGATGCGCGCGGATTCGTCCGCCGCGCCTGGAGGTGATCGGCGAGGAACTGGAAGTGACGCGTGCAGTAGTGCGGCAGGCGCTGGCCCATCGCCCCAAGGTACAGAGCACAGCATTTCCGGGTTGAGACGGGCTATCCCTGGATCAATGCGATAGGGAACCAGCCGTCGCTGTGCCTTTCGTCTGAGACGTTCCGGCGTTGCGCAACAGCTCTTCCATTTTCAGATAAGCGGCGTTTGTCCAGCCGAAGCCGACCACGTTTTGGCGATAACCCGTGGCGACCTGGACATCGGAGGATCCGGTAACGACGTTGTACTTTTCGCGGATGGTGCGATCGTGGGCGTAGTTGTTGCGCACGGTCGTCATGAATTCCCGCGAAACGCGCGCCGCGTCCTGCAGATCGCCCTGCTGCTGCAGGCCTGCCACCGCGATCCACATCGCCGGAGCCCAGCCATAGGGAAGATCCCATTGCACGCCGGTGTCGCGGGTGCTCATCGCCAGGCCACCGGGTTTCTCGAAAAGATTCAGATGCGATTCAACCTGGTGTGCCTGCTGCGGTGTAGCTGCTCCCGCCCAGAGAGGGTAGAACGTTGTCACGTACTCATAAGTGGATTGTTTCGCCGCCACAAAGTCATAGTCGAAGTAACGTCCCTTTTCCGGATTCCAAAGATAGCGATCCATCGCCGCGCGGCGCGCCTCGGCAACGGTATCCCATTTCCCGGCTTCATCCGGTTTGCCGAGCTGCCGGGCCATCCACGCAAGGTCGCGCTCATATTTGTAGAGGAGCGAATTCAGACACACAGGGGCGTAATGGTGCGTCGATCCGTCGAACACGCCGAAGCGAAAACTGGGATCGAAGCCGGATTCGCGCATAGCCCGGTCGCCCTTGTAGAAATCTTTGCTGAGCCAGTGCGTGCCGACATGCGCGCGAGCGCAAACGGCTGAGACTTCGGGATCGCAGCTGATCTCGGCGATCTTCGGGCGATCCGCCGCGCCGGGGTTTGCGGGTCCGTTCACAAGGTAATCGGTATCGACGCCGGGATGAGCCAGAAGCCAGGAGATGACGTTCTGGTAGTAGGTGTCGTCGTCGGCCATTTCGGCGACAGGGCCATTGCCGTAGTCGAAGTAGCGGGCCAGACCCGTACTGCCGGCACGATGCGCTTCGCTGGTCCACAGCGCGTGATCGCGGACAGCGAATGTGTAGCCGCGCTCCAGCCATGCTTGCGCCTCCTGTTTCTTGCCGGATACTATGTCCGCCTGCCAGACGTCGCGAATCTCTGAAGAGAGGAACGGTGGCTGCGAGCGGGTGAGATAGTAAGTGCGGTTCGCGTTGAGCAGGCCACCGTAGTGCTCGATCTCGAAGTAGAAGTTCTCTACCATGTCGCGTGCCAGGTCCGCGTGCCCGCTCTCGAGGAGCCCAAGAATAATGAAGTAACTGTCCCACCCATACATTTCGTTGAATCGCCCGCCGGGAACGACGTAGGGGTGCGGCAGATACAGCAGTCCCTGCGAGGGCAGATCCACATTTTGGCCGAGGTGTTCGATCTTTACCGGCAGCCGCTGGACACTGACGCCGCACTTTTGCTTGATAGCAGCGACTTCAGGCGGTTCGGCAAAGTCGTTGGGCAGATACAGGACGGGCCTTGTTGTAACTTTAGGGTCCACCAGCGTGGTGCAGTCAAGCATGGAACGGCGCAGGGTGCTCCATGCATCGCTGATGTAAGAGTCGATGGGGAGATTCGGAGCGGCATGTGGGGAGAGCGAGGGTTGGGCGGATTGCGCCGGCGAGGGAGCCTGCGCGCGCGCAAGATTGTGGCCGAGCGCGAAGATCGCAATCAGGGTCAGCGCCGTCCCGGAGATTCCGGTCCTGAGGCGCCGAAGAAAAACATGGATTCCTGTCATCGCGTTACCATCCGCCTCAGCATGATATACGGGAAAGTTCTGCTCATGGCGGCGAGCACGAGCCGGGCCGAAGAAAGGTGGAAAGGTGCAGGGCATGAATGATTGGTTGCGCATGAACGACCGCAGGATGACTGCGGCAATCGCGAGGAGTCTTTTCTGGCTCGCCCTGCTCGCCATCGTTGGCTGGACTGCGGCCGCGCAGTCGCCGGATACGTCACAGCCCAGCATCCCGAACCTGGAGATACGGCGGCGAGCCATCCCGGAGATGCCGTTCTCGGTGGTGGGGCCGCGGGGCGCGATCCTCGGGCGTCAGGATGGCACCTATGAGTTATGGCTTTTCCCCTGGAAGATTCTCAGCGGCATGCGCCTGTCGGTGCGCATGCAAGATTATCCGGTTCCGATTGACGTGAATCCTCTGGCGGCGGACATCGACGTGAGACCGGATGAGACGACCATCACCTATTCGCACGCGAATTTCACCATTCGCCAGATCATGCTGGCCCCGAAGAGCCTGAATGCGGGCACGGGCGCGATGGTCGTTTACCAAATGCAGGCGATCCGGCCGATGACAGTGACGTTCAGCTTCGAGCCTGTGATGCAGCGGATGTGGCCGGCAGACTCGCCCTCGGCTCCGTCACCGGAGTGGGTAAAGAACAGCGATGGATCGGGGTTCTACATCCTGCATCTGGCGCTTCCGGGGGAGTCAGCGGGGCTGGCGCTCCCCGGCAGCGAGCCCGGCATTCTGCCGCCTTACCAGGAGCGCGCGGCTTCGTGGCCGTTGCAGTTTGTGGTGCATTTCGATCCCAGGCAGGATGACGCGAAGAGCTATCCGCTGCTGATGAGCTTTGCCGATACGACGGCGGCGGGGACAACAGACGCCCAACGCCAGAGCCTGGACGTGCTCGAAAGGCAGGTGGGCGCGATCCGCGATGCGAACCGTGCTTACTATTCAGATCGCGAGGCACAGCAGACGGCGATCGAGACACCGGACGCGAAACTGAACGAGGCGTTCTCCTGGGCGGAGACAGCGATCGATCAGCTGCGGGTGCAGACCGCGCTCGGTGGGAAGGAGGAGGCGCTGACCGCTGGGTTCGTCGGTTCGGGCGATGTCGATCGCCCGGGCTTCGGTTGGTTTTTTGGCCGCGATGCGCTGTGGTCGCTCTACGCAGTGAACAGCTACGGCGACTTCGAGACGACGAAACAGGAGATCAGCTTCCTGCTGCACCACCAGCGCGCCGACGGGAAAATCATGCATGAACGCTCACAGACCGCCGATCTGGTGCCATGGGAGTCTCTGCCGTATGAGTATGCGGCCGCGGATTCGACTCCGCTGCTTCCCATGGCAGTGGACGACTATCTGAAGATCAGCGGTGACCGGGAATTTGTCGCAGCAAACTGGCCGGGGCTGGAGCGTGCGTGGAATTTCGAAGAGACGCACGACTCGGACGGCGATGGCATCTACGACAACTCGGAGGGTACAGGCTGGGTGGAGTCGTGGGTGCCGAAGATGCCGCATCAGGAGATCTGTTTAGCGGCGCTCGATGAGCAGGCGAGCCTCGCCTTTGCGGATCTGGCTCGTGCTACCGGCCATGGCGACCTGGCGGAGCAAGCGGGACAGCGCGCGGCGCGCATTGCGAAGACGATCGAATCGGAGTACTACCTGGCGGATGGCGGAGGATATGCATTCAGCTGGAATGGCACCGAGGGCGTCGATAAGACGGTGAGCATTTTCCCATCGGTGGCGTGGTGGGACGGGACGTACCGCCTGGAACATGCGGAACCGATGATGGCGCAATGGGCGGGCAGCGATATTTCGACGGATTGGGGGACACGCATCATCAGCGATCGAACCAGCTTCTACGACCCCATCAGTTATCACCAGGGGACTGTGTGGCCGCTGTATACGGGATGGGTTTCGGTCGCGGAGTATCGCGCGGGACAGGATATCGCTGGCTATGCGCACCTGATGCAGAATGCAAATCTGACATGGGCGCAGGATCCGGGCGATGTGACGGAATTGTTGTCCGGCCAGTTTTATCAGGTGCTGGGGCGGAGCACGGCGCATCAGCTGTGGTCGTCGGCAATGGTGATCTCTCCGGTTTTGCGTGGACTGTTTGGGCTGGAATGGAACGCCGCAGAAAACAAGCTGACTGTAACTCCGCATCTGCCTGCGCAGTGGGATCGGGCTGCGATTCGGCGATTGCCATTCGGAAACAGGACTGTCGATCTGAGTTTTCGACGCGAAGGACGGGAGCTTGTGGTGCAGTCGAGCGATCCCGAACTGCGTTTGGATTCGCGTTTGCCGGGAGCCGCGGAGCAAAAGGGAATGCTGCGTATTCCGCTGCACGCTGTGGAAGCGGGAATCGAGGAGCATTTGCCGGAGTTCGGGGCGGAGACGCACCAGATGAAGGTGCTGGACGAGAGCTACACCGAGCACACACTTGTGCTGAAACTCTCCGCGCCGGGCGGCACGACGCAAGTGCTGAGCGTCCGGGAAAACGGACCAGGGAAAAATCTCACCACAATCGACGGCGATCTGGGTGCCGCTGAGAACGGAATCCGACCGCTGACGGTTCACTTCTTCGAGGGCGAAGGTTACATCGATAAGACTGTAACCTTGCGCTGGTAGGTTCTAAGTGACAACGCCATCAGTGTAGAAATGGGTCCTTGTAATGTATTTGTTTCTAGAACCAGTCTCATAAATACCTGAGAGGCGTTTTCGTGCGATCCTGGGGCTGCTCTGTGATCTCCGCACGCGTCGATGACGGGACGCCGGGAACTGACCGACGAACAGTGGGCCGTGGTGGAGCGGGTGCTGCGACCCGAGCGGCGTGAGGATAACCGCGGCCGACCGTGGCACGATACGCGGGCCGTGCTGAACGGCGTGCTCTGGGTGCTGGG
>Ga0224555_1000669_pt1 | contig 52573 bp, 41 predicted proteins | sample 714S23034metaG_FD_180687 | JGI IMG/M metagenome (GOLD analysis project Ga0224555, IMG submission 180687) | Peat soil microbial communities from Stordalen Mire, Sweden - 717 S2 30-34 | ecosystem: Environmental > Terrestrial > Soil > Wetlands > Peat | place: Sweden: Norrbotten County, Stordalen...
AACACCTCAAACCCAGCTTCGGACAGCCGCGCTTCGAGCCGTTCGGACAAGTAGACATTGTGAAACGTTCCGCCACTCAGGCACACACGGGTGAGATCAGTTTTCTTTCGCAGCAACGCTGCCAATTCGACGAACCCCTCGACCAACCCGTTGTGAAAACGCCGGCTGATCGCGGCCACCGGAACATTTCGACCAAGATCATCCAGCAGTGCTTCAAACATCGGTCGGGTGCTGATGATCCAATGGTCGTCCACCACCTCGAGCTTTATTGGATAGCCAGTGTCTTCGTCTGACGATGTCATCGCCATCTCCAGTTCGATCGCAGCCTGGGCCTCGTAATTGACCTCTTGACGGATTCCAGCAAGCGCGGCCACGGCATCGAACAGGCGCCCGCAACTGGACGTGAGCGGTGAATTCACGCCTTGTTCCATCATGCGCAGCAGAAGGTCAACCTTTACCTGACTGAGTTGGCGCACGAACCGAATATCCAGCTTCAGAAACTCGCGCCCGAAATGATGTGCCAGGTAGCTTACCGCCATCCGCCATGGCTCACGGATCGCGGCCGCTCCACCGGGCAAAGGCACATACTCGAAATGAGCGGCGCGCTCGAAGTCTTCATATCCGGCGATGAGCACTTCCCCGCCCCAAATATTTCCGTCGGCGCCGTAGCCGGTTCCATCGAGGGCGAAGCCGATCACGCGGCCTTCAAGGTGGTTCTCCGCCATACAACTGGCGATGTGTGCGTGGTGGTGCTGCACGCCAACCAACTTCACTCCACTTTGTTGCAGCGCCCATTTGCTAGAGAAGTAGTCGGGGTGAAGATCGTAGGCGATGATCTCCGGCCGGATTTCGAGAATCCGCTCCAGATGCTCGATGGCTTCGTGGAAAAAACTATAGCTCTCCACGTTCTCCAGATCTCCGATGTGCTGGCTCAAGAAAGCGTGCTTTCCTTTGGTGAGGCAGATGGTGTTCTTCAGTTCGCCGCCGACGGCCAGCACCGAAGCCTGATCTTTCCTAGTTTGATCCTCTTTTAGGAAAACCGGCACCGGAACAAAACCACGGGAACGCCGCAACTGCCGCGTGCTGCCGCCGGCAACTCGCACCACGGAATCGTCGCAGCGCAGCAGGATGTCGCGGTTATGCACGAGGAAGTAGTCGGCGAGGCCGTTCAATCGGTGGACTGCTTCCCGATTATCGATCGCGATCGGCTCCTCGCTCAGGTTGCCGCTGGTCATCACTAAAGCCCTAAAGCCTCCTTCGGCGAGCAGCAGGTAATGCAGCGGCGTGTACGGCAGAAAAATTCCCAGGTAACGATTGAAGGGTGCAACCTCGTCGGGAAGCACGCGCGGCGATTTTTTCGGGAGCAAAACTTTTGGCAGCAAAACAATGGGCCGTTGCATCGACTCCAGAACCGTCCGCGCCGCCTCGTTCAATTCGCAGACTTCCGCGGCAGCGAGCAAATCCGGAACCATCACGGCGAACGGCTTTTCCACCCGGCGCTTTCGCGCGCGCAGCAGAGCCACCGCCGCGGGGTTTGTTGCATCGACCGCCAAGTGGAAACCGCCTAGACCTTTGACCGCAACGACGAGTCCGGCGTGTAACCCGGAGACCGCTTCGACGATGGGATCGCGGCATTCAATTCTCCGTCCAGACTTATCCCAGAGTTCCACCCGTGGTCCACACTCCCAACAGGCATTGGGCTGGGCGTGAAAGCGGCGGTCCAGCGGATTCTCGTACTCCGCCAGGCATGCCGGGCACATCGGAAACATTGCCATCGACGTGCTCGGCCGGTCGTAAGGAATATCGCGAATGATGGTGAAGCGCGGCCCGCAGTTGGTGCAGTTAATGAACGGATAGCGATAGCGCCGGTCATTCGGGTCGAACAGTTCGCGCAGGCAGTCCGGACATATAGCGACGTCCGGCGAAATAAGCGTGCGAACTTCTTCACCTTCGTGGCTGTGAACAATACGAAAGTCCTGATCGCCACCGATCTGCACGGCGACGCACGGCACTTCACAGACCGTCAGGCTCGTAATCCGCGCCAGAGGCGGCGCTTCGGCGGGCAAGCGCTCAACGAAATCCTGAACGGTTTCCGCCGGCCCCTGGATTTCAATAGTGACGCCGGCGGATGTATTGCGAATCGTGCCTCTCAGTCGCCTGCCGGTAGCAAGACGATAGACGTAGGGCCGGAATCCAACTCCCTGCACAATGCCGGAAACTTCGATCTGGCGCCGAACTTCCATACATCGTCAGTTCGCAGTCTGCTGCACCAGCGATTTATGCGCCCTGCGCCGCTCCGCCAGCCACATCTTCCACTCGTGCAGACCGTTGCCCATCAGGCAAGACACCTTCACAATCTCCATCCCCGGATGCACCTTGCGCGCATTCTCCGCCGCCACGTCAATGTCGAATGGGACGTAGGGAAGCAGATCGATTTTGCTCAGCACCAGCAAATCCGACTTGAAGAATATGGAAGGATATTTCAACGGCTTGTCTTCGCCTTCGGTCACGCTCAACACCACGACCTTGGCCGCTTCACCGAGGTCATAGCTGGCAGGACAAACCAGGTTGCCGACGTTTTCGATCAGCAGAAGGTCCAGATCTTCGAGTTTCCAATCCGCCAAGTGCCGCTCGATCATGCGAGCATCCAGGTGGCAAGTACCGCCGGTCGTGATTTGTTTTACTGGAAAATGAAATCGCTTCAGCCGGTTGGCATCATTCTCCGTCTGAATATCGCCTGTCAATACGGCCACGCGATCGCGCCGTGGCAGCGATTCCAGCGTGCGTTCCAGAAGGCTGGTTTTGCCGGAACCGGGAGAGCTGATGAGGTTCAGGCACAAGATGCCATGCTCCTGAAATCGGGCACGCAACTCAGCGGCGATGCGGTCGTTCTCACTGAGAACTTTTTGCTCCAACGGTACTCGCTCCATATTCTTCCACCTCCAGATAAGCGAACTCTAACTCGTCTCCGCTGATGTATGTGGTTTCGAGGCTCGCGCATTGCGGGCAGTGAGAATCGTAATCGCGCACGACGAAATCGCGTCCGCAGACCTGACAACGATAGCGGAGAGGACAGACCTCGATCGCCAGTTCAAGTGACGCCAGATCGGTCTCTTGAATCATCGCTTCAAAACAGAAGCGCAGAGCGTCCTGATCGATGGCTGCCATTTCGCCAATCCGGACGCCGACTTTGCACGGATACGTTCCCGGATGGCGGCCCATCTCGGTTCTGACCGCGTCCAGCACCGAATTCGCGATTCCCATCTCGTGCATAATTCCTCAGCAGATGCGCGGCAATTGATCGCCCGCCAGCATGTCCACAATACGGGTCGTGCCGAACGGCGTTCGCATCGTCACCAGCCCCGCGTTTTCCTTCTTTACTGTGCCAATGATCTGCGCTTCCAATCCCAGCGGATGACGTCTCATCGCCTGCAGCACCGCGTCGGCGGCCTCGGGCGCCACAATTGCGATCAGCTTGCCTTCGTTGGCGACATATAAAGGATCGAGCCCCAGCAACTCGCACGCGCCTCGAACCTGTTCGTGGATCGGAAGCGAACTTTCCACCAGTTCGATCCCGACCCGCGAACGCTCCGCGATTTCGTTCAGCGTGCTGGAGACGCCGCCTCGCGTCGGGTCGCGCATGCAGCGAATTTCGCGAGTTACATTGGAAGTTACGCGAAGTATCTCAGCCACCAGCGTGTGCAAGGCAGCGCTGTCGCTTTGAATCTGAGTCTCGAACTCCAGCCCCTCGCGCTGCGCCAGAATCGCGATGCCGTGATCGCCGATCGAACCGCTCAGCAGCACCTTGTCGCCGGGCCGCGCGCGGTCGGCGGAAAGGTCGACTCCTTCGGGCACCAGTCCAATTCCTGTAGTGTTGATGAACAATCCGTCGCCCTTACCTTTTTCGACGACCTTGGTATCGCCAGTCACCACCTGCACGCCCGCCTCTGCTGCCGCCCGCTGCAGCGAAGTGACAACGCGCCGCAGTTGCTCCATCGCGAAGCCCTCTTCGATGATGAAACCGGCGCTCAAAAACAGCGGCGTCGCCCCGCCCATCGCCAGATCGTTTACCGTTCCGTGAACCGCGAGCGAGCCGATGTCGCCGCCCGGAAAGAACAGCGGTTTCACCACAAAGGAATCGGTCGAGATGGCGAGACGCTGGCCGTTCACATTCACGATCGCCTGGTCGTCAAGACGCGCCAGCACCGGATTCTGAAACGCCGGCAGAAAGACGTCGCGAATCAATTCGGCGCTCAACTTGCCGCCGCTGCCGTGCCCCAGCAGAATCGTGTCTTTGGTCGCTAGCGGCGCCGGGCAACTGAGTTCGAAATTTATTTCGGCGTGGGTTTTCGTTGACACGCGCTCTCCTAACTCGCAACCTTGTGCCGCCGATAGTGATAGTACGCCGCGCATGCTCCTTCACTAGATACCATGGGCGCTCCCAATGGATTTTCCGGCGTACATCGCATGCCAAACGCGGGACAATCCGTCGGCTTCTTCAATCCCTGCAAAACCTGGGCGCTGATGCACTCGGCGGGCTCGTCCACTGTCATTTCGCCCAAATCAAAGACTCGGTCCGCGTCAAAAGCGGCATATTCTTCGCGCAAACGCAAACCACTCTGCGGGATCGGCCCAATGCCGCGCCACTTCTGGTCTGCGACTTCAAACACCTCGGCCATGATCTGTTGTGCCGGCAGGTTCCCCTCGTAGCTCACCGATCTCACATACTGGTTTTCCAGTCGCGCCTCTCCCGCTTCGAGTTGCCGCACCAGCATGAGGACTGCTTCCAGAATATCCACCGGCTCGAATCCCCCAACCACAATCGGTATGCGAAAATCACGCACCAGGTCTTCATACTCCTTGCACCCCACAACCGTGCAAACATGCCCCGGCGCAATGAAACCCTGCACCCGGTTGGTCTGAGAAACCATCAGGGCGCGGATCGCCGGCGGGACCAGCACGTGCGAAACCAGCATGGAAAAGTTGCTGAGACCTTCGCGCCGGGCTTGCCACGCAGCCATCGCATTGGCGGGAGCGGTGGTCTCGAAACCAATCGCCAGAAACACGACTTTACGATCGCGATTCGAGCGCGCGATCTTCACCGCCTCCATCGGGGAGTAAGCGATGCGAACGTCCGCGCCCTGGGCTTTGGCCCGAAACAGATCCGAACCGGACCCCGGCACCCGCAGCATGTCTCCATAGGACACAAGGATGACGTCCGGCCGCAGCGCTAGTGCGATTGCTTTGTCCACGGTTTCAAGCGGCGTGACGCAGACTGGACATCCCGGGCCATGCACCAGTTCGATCCCGCGCGGCAGCAGTTCGTCAATGCCGTAGCGCATGATGGTGTGGGTTTGGCCGCCGCAGATCTCCATCAGCACCCAGGGCCGGGTCGTACGCTGGACGATCTCAGCCGCCAAGGCCCGTGCAATGCGATGGTCACGGTACTCGTCAAGATATTTCATATCAAGAAAGCGCAAACCCCGGAACCGGTACACGGGAGTGCACGCGGGCGAAAGTTACGGTTCCGCTGGCGGCAATTCCGCTTCCAGCGCTCCCATCTCTTCCAGAAGCTTGTAGGTACGCTCGGCTTCGTCTGCGTCCACGCGGCTTATGGCGAAGCCAACATGGACCATCACATAGTCGCCCAGGCCAGCCTCAGGAACAAAGTTCAGGGACACCTGGCGCACGATCCCGCCAAACTGCACGCGGCCCGCGCGCAACGGACCCAGCTCTTGAATTTCAAGGATCTTCCCTGGTATGGCAAGGCACACGGCAGTTCACCCCACAGTAAGTACAATACTAGCCGTTACCGCGATCTGTGACGTGTGACACACCTAAGAGTGACGAATGCACGAAAGGGATATTCATTTGGAGAGGATTTTATTGCGACACACCATCGGCGTAAGGAGTAAACTTCATCTCTTTCCCGCCCAGAGGAGCAAGACATGAAGGCCGCATCGCTCATACTCTCGTTTATCGCCCTTTTCAGCCTCATGGCGGCACTCCGCTCGGGTGCGCAGACGGTCGAGTGGCGCGACGATCTGGTTGATCACATGACTGGCGCCTGGAAATTGGAGGGACAGGTCATGGGGCGCGACGCGCACCATGAAGTCCAGGCCGAATGGGTTCTCAATCACCAGTTCCTTCGCATCCACGAAAAGACGGACGCTGGCGCGCCTGCCTCCGAGCACCGGTACGAGGCGACATGGTTCCTCGGCTACGATCCGGTGAGCGAGCGCTACGTGCTGCATCTGCTCGACGTGTTCGGAGCGCGCTTTTCGGAAACGATCGGCTACGGCACGCGCGACGGTAACGCGATCCGCTTTGTCTTTGAATATCCCGACGGCCCGTTCCACACCACCTATCGCTGGTCACCGGAAAAAGACACCTGGCAATGGCTGATGGAGCAAAAGAACAAAGACGGCAAGTGGACGAATTTCGCCGACCTCAAGCTCACACGGCTGTCGCGGTAACGCTGGGACGCCAATCTCTCCACGAGCTTGCGCAAGAAAAAAGCAGTGGGACGCGTGGTTAGCGCGTCTCACTGCTGGGGTGAGTGTTGCTATGTTGCGTCACTACGCTGGGAAACCCAGCGCAGTGTTACCGCCCATGTCCATGTCCGCCGCCGCCACCACCGTGTGACGATCCGCCGCCGTGTGACGATCCACCGCCGTGCGACGATCCACCGCCGTGCGACGATCCACCGCCATGCGACGATCCGCCGCCATGGCTGCTCGGCGCCGAACGTCCACCACCGCCGTAACTCGGGGCTGAGCGTCCGCCGCCATAACTCGGAGCAGAACGTCCGCCGCCATAAGCGCCTCCGCCGTAAGAGCGCTGCCTGACGATGGGCTGCCTCATGTTGAGTGGCGGACGAGAATATCCGCCGTATCCACGGCCTGCTGAACCGTAGCCGCGGCCTTCTGAAGCCGGACCGCGGGAAGAGCCGTACGAACCACGCTCTTCTGAGCGTCCGGCTGACCCACCCGACATGGCTGACTCACCCGACCTGGCTGACTCACCCGACCTGGCTGACTCACCCGACCTGGCTGACTCAGAAGACGAGCGCGGGGCCATCGGCGAAAATCTCTGCCAGCCGCCGTTGCTGCCGCCGCTTCCGCGAGCGGTCGTCGAACCCGAGTTGCCCGGTCTTGACGCCGCTCCCAAATTAGAATTACCTCGCGTTTCCGCGCTTCTTGCCGAACTTCTTTCCACACCTCTTTCCGAACTCTGACCCAAGCGCTGGGACCCGCTGTTCGAGCCGGTGTTTCCCGGTCTCGCCACTTCTCGGCTGCTTCCAGTCGACCTGCTATTCGAAGCTGCAGTCGTACCTCGAGGCGAGAAGAAGTGCTGATTCTGCGACACGTTCCGAGTCGTCGAAGCCGCCGCCGGACGTCCGCTGGCCGAGAAGCTCTCGCGGCTCGGGGTCACCGGCAATCTGCCGGTCGAGAAACTCGCATGCTGGAACTGCGCGTGAGTCATCGCCTGAGCGCTCATGTGGCCGGTGCCGAACTCTCTGCCCGAGACGGTCGTCCCGCCGCGGAAGTTCGCGTCATGCATCGCCAGGTTCACGTTAGAGAATCGCGAACCGGCCCGCAGCGGAGCAAAGCCGCCGCGGTTGTAATCGCGGAACCCGACAGCGCCGAAGCGTCCGCCATATCCGCCCCACCAGGGATGGAAACGGTCACCAGGTCCAAGCGGCAGCCAGCCGACCCCGCCCCAGCCACCGAAACCAAACCCGAATCCACCGCCAAAGCCGAAGAACGAAACATATGCCGGCGCCCAGATCGGACGGTAGAACGGATATCCGTATGCCGGCCCAGGCCACCATCCCCAACCGCCGTCAACCTCCATCCATCGGCCGTAGTGATACGGCGCCCATCCCCAGGAATCATACGAAACCCAGGTCCATCCCCAATAAGGCTCATACACCCAGCGGCCATCGCGATACGGAGCCCAGCCAGCCGGTTCGGCCGGCCGCCACACTGGACCGTAATCCGGAACTTCAGTCCAGGTGCCATGGGCATCGAGATCTTCGGTCCCTACGTAATAGTCGTTAGTGCGCTGCCGCGATACCGAATTGCGGATCATGTTGTCGCGATCCGAGTTCCACTGATCCCAATCATCCCGGGCCGGTGCTTCGCCGATCTTGTATTGCTCCTGATCGCCGGTGCCCTGCACCGTGATGAACTGGCCCGCTCCCACGCGCGTGCCGCCTTGCGGAGTCGTAACTTCTACTTCGCCTCTGCGGACGAGGATTTCGGTGTGATCGTCGGCAGTAACCAGAATTCGAAAGCTGGATTCGCGTCGCTCGGTGCGAATGGCAACGTTGGGCGTATCGATCTCTGCGTCCGCATCGCTGTTCTTGTACACGGAGTAGTTCGCCATGCCGTGTCCAAGTTGAATCTGGATTTGCGAGCGCGAGAGCTGCGTGATGTTGGCCTGCGTATGCTCAGCCAGGCGGAACATGTTGGCATAGTCGAGCTGAAGCTCAGTGCGCCCTTTGTCGCCGGTCGAAACGCGGTCACCCGCGAGCACGGGAGCGTTGAGCACAGCCGCGGACCAGTCTTTCGAATCGCCACGCTGTGTAGAAACATCGCCATGAATCAAACTGATGCGCGCCACGCCGCGAGTCTCCGCCGGAGCCGGTGCGTTGGAAGTCGGGTTGCCCGGGCCTGCGTCGTTAGGTCCTCCCGTCGGACCCTGATCCATCGAGCCTTGGTCGTTCGGGCCTTGATCATTCGAACCCTGACTCATCGAGCCTTGGTCGTCCGATCCTTGCTCCATGGAACCCTGATCGTTGGGACCCGGCATCGGCGCTTGCGTAGGCGCTTGAATGTTCGGCGACGGTTTCGAATCTTGATCCGGCACCTGGTCGTCCGCATACTGAGCGAAGACCACGCCTGGACTCGCGATCATCAATCCCATTCCTAAGATTGCCGCCATTAACTTGAATTTCATACGTACCTCCACCTCGTTCGGGACAAAGCTATGCCTGAAACAATGCAGTCCGAGTGCCAATGTCGAGCGATGCCCCGCAATTTCTGTAACCGCATTATTTTTTAGCAAGTTAAGAGAGACATAACAGCTAGGACGAGCGGCGATTAACGAGTCTCCGGTGGCCCGGTTCCACCACGGTGGTGCTTTTCGGCCAGGGGGCGATCATCGTTACTGCAGCGAGGTCGGAGGGTTGTTAGGGCCTGCTGGAGAGCATCAGTTCAATCTTCAGATCGCTTCATGACAATTCAGACTGTCTCCATGGACGCTTCCTGCAATCGGGTGCAACATCGCAACCATGATTTCTTCCCGTAACGATTACCGGGAGTCGAAGTCAGTCCAAAACGGAGGTGATCCAATGGCAACGAAGACAACGAGCGGATCCAAAGGTATCGGACGATCTAGGTTCCTGGCATCCATCGCAATGCTGTTTGGCGCGATCTTTACGATATTGCTGCTCCCCGCCTATGGCCAACAGGAGGTCGATCCAACCTGGTATGACCCGTGGGCCGCACCAAGCACGGCCGTTGCTCATCCCTCTCAGCCACCAGCGGTCGTTCACTCTTCTCAACCACCAGTAGCCACAGACCCGTATCAACAGAAGGCCACGACGGTGTCGCTGGCTCCGGGCGCCGGGAAGTTTCGCGGGCGGGACACGCAACTCGACCAAAGCCGTCATAACGCTGCCCACAAAAGCGGTGGAACTCCGTCTGCTGACAGCCGGCTGCCGGGTACAGCTTGTCTTGCGGGTTTCGACACCCGACGTGCCGAGACACGGAATGCCTCCGTTCCTCATGGCGGTGGAGCGTCAAGGTCCGCTTAGGCGGAGTTCTCACTTCCGACCCCTGATTTTTCATCACAAATCATCGGTGCGCCCCGTCACAGACGCGCCCACTGGGCCGGTGCGATAATAGACATCAGATTGGGGCAGTTTATGAGTGTTCCCGTCTCCCAAGACGGTCCTCGAAGCTGCCCCAAAGCCATTTCAGCGCTCCTTGACAACCGTAAGTCCTTATTCCGGAATACTTTGATATAAGTCCTTTAAAATCAAAGACCGGACTGGATTCTTCCCTCTAACTCCATGATTCCACTGGACCGGGGGGGAGGGTGTACCCATACTAACTAGTTAATATGCCAACCAGTAAACAGGGGCAGAAAAAACAGGAGGTCCCAGAAGAGTTTAAGAGGGTTTTCGTTCACCCGATGGCCCGATCACCAAATGACCCGATCCTTCACTCCCCTTCGTTGTCGTCAATCCCGATCTTGGACAAGCGATACCGCAGCGCGTTCCGCGAGAGCCCGAGCAGACGCGCCGCTTGCGACTTGTTGCCGCCCGCGCGCTTCAGCGCCTCGCGAATCATTTCGTCTTCCCACTGGTCGAGCGTCATGCCGTCGGGAAGAAAGCGATCGGACGAAGCGTTGTTGCGATTGCGCGGGGAATCGAGTTGTACGTCGCTGGCTTCCAACTGCTTGCCTGAGGCCAGCGCGCAGGCCCGTTCGATGACGTTCTGCAGTTCGCGCACATTGCCCGGCCAATAATGACCGGCCAGAAGCTGCATGGCAGCGGGCGAAATGCCGGCGATTTTTTCTTCTCTCCCGGAATCTTTGGCGAAGCGCGCGAGGAACAGGTTTGCTAATCCAGGGATATCTTCTTTGTGTTCGCGCAGCGGCGGGATATCGATCGGGACCACGTTGAGCCGGTAGTAGAGGTCTTCGCGAAACGTTCCATCTTCGAGCGCGGCCCGCAGGTCGCGATTGGTGGCAGCGATTAGACGAACGTCGACTTTGATGGTGCGCGTGCCGCCCAGGCGCTCGAACTCGCGCTCCTGCAGCACGCGGAGAAGTTTGACTTGGATGGCGGGCGGCACGTCTCCGATTTCATCGAGGAAGAGCGTGCCTTTGTCGGCCAGTTCGAATTTACCCGGCTTGCTGGTGGCGGCTCCGGTAAAGGCTCCTTTTTCGTAGCCGAAAAGTTCGCTCTCCAAAAGATTTTCCGGGATGGCGGTGCTGTTGATCTTGATAAATGGACCGGAAGCGCGGCGCGACTTTTCATGGATGGCGCGGGCGATGAGGTCTTTGCCAACTCCGCTTTCGCCACCCAAAAGAACGGTGGAGTTGGTGGGCGCAACGCGTTCGACTGTGGCCAGCACTTCCTGCATTTTGGGACTGATCGCGACAATGTTGGGGTGGCTGTACTTCTGTCCGAGGGCTTCGCGCAGCGAGCGATTCTCCTCGCGCAGGCGGGAGTTATCGAGCTCCTTGTGCACCACCATCCGCATTTCAGCGAGCGAAAACGGCTTGAGGACGTAGTCGCAGGCGCCGGCTTTCATCGCCTCAACGGCGGTTTCAACAGACCCGAACGCGGTCATGACGACGATGGGCAACGCGGCGTTTTGCTGCTTGGCGGCTTGCAGAAATTCGAGCCCGCTGATGCCGGGGAGTTTGAGATCGGTGAGAACGAGGTGAACAGGTTCGGAGGCAAGCAGCTTCAACCCAGTTTCGGCGTCGCCCGCGGAGAGCGTTTTGAAGCCGTCGTCGCCAAGGTTCAGTTCAAGCAGCCGCCGCATCTTGGCTTCGTCTTCGATGATGAGGATGGTGGGCATGGTTAGTCGTCGGCCGTTAGTCGTTAGTCATTCGCTGTTCGCTTTACGTCGTTCGCTGTTCACTGTTCACCTAGCTGCAGGATTCTTATCCTGATTTTCTATCCTGCGGATATCACGGGCAACGCGTACGGTTCGCCGGTTTCTTCGAGCGGAAAGAAGAGTGTAAACACGGCGCCGCCCTCCGCCGCGTTCTCGACATGGATCGAACCATGATGCCCATCCACGATCTTTGAAACGATGGAGAGGCCCAGTCCCACGCCGGTTTTCTTGGTGGTCACAAACGGGTTGAAAATTTCTTCGCGCAGTTCTTCGGGAACACCGGGGCCGGTGTCGGCCAGGCGGAGTTCCACTCCTTCACGACCATTCTGTGTAATGAGTTGGACCTCGACCCGCAAAGTGCCACCGTCGTCTTCATCCTGCATGGCTTCGTAGGCGTTCTGCACCAGGTTGAGGAAGGCTTGTTCGCACAGGCTTTCGTCGAGCGGAACCAGCGGCAGTCCGCTCGCATAGTGACGCTCGACGCGCACGGGTTTACTCGTAGCTGGTTTGCCCGCAAAGCGGTCGGCGACAATTTGCAGCACGCGATCGAGAAGCGCGGTCAGATTCGCGGGATGCGGTTCGGCGTGAAGAGGACGAGCGAAGTCGAGAAACTCGGTGACCAGAGCGCTGAGCCGGTTGACCTCGGTCGAAATATACCCGGCTAACTCACGAGCAAGCTCGTCGGAGGTCTGCAACTTCTGGGTCAACATTTCGGCCGAGCCCTTGATGACTCCGAGTGGATTGCGAATTTCGTGGGCCAATCCTGCCGAGAGCTGACCGAGAGCGGCCAGGCGTTCCGAGCGCCGCGCTTCGGCCTGAGCGTGCTCGAGCCGGCGATTGGTTTCAGCAAGGCGTTCGGCGAGTTCACGGTACAACTGGGTTTGATGCTGGCTCTGCTGCGAAAAGCGGTTGACGACCATGGCGGCGAGAAAGAAAAACATGATGCGCAGCGCCAGGTAGCCGAAAGCCTCAGGCGTCAATTCGTATTCCTGCATCGCAGGATAGAGATACGAGCAGTAGGCGGCGGACGCAACCAGGGTCCAGACGAGCGTCAGCCACGGGCCGCAGTAAAGCGCCGCGGTAACCACCGGCAAGTAATAAATAGGATAGTAACTGCTATTGATTCCGATTTCGCCGGTGTGATCGATGAGCAGAGTGGCCAGCAAAATCTTAAGCAGGATGACGTAGAAGACTCCCCGTTTCGGGAAGTGGGAGATCAACTTTGTTTCCAGCAGTTGCACAATACCGATGGCGAGGAGAATCAGCTGCTTGTGCCATTCGAACAGCGGAGGGAGAACGGCCAGTATTACAAGGAAGAGGAGCCAGATCGTGAGCCAGGCAGCATCGAGGCGGCTAAGCCGCCGGGACTCGGGATCGAAAATGGGAGGCGCAGGTGCCACGCAGCTTCCATCCAACCGCAGAAAGCCCTCCCGCGTCAATTGGATAGCAACTTCCTCCGGTCCTGGGGCGGCGAAGCCAGAGACCAAAATGCGCACACTAGAGATTCGCACATAAGGATTTCCAATCACCAACATAAATAGTTTCGATTTCCGCAAAGGCCGGCTCAGCGGATATTGTTATGATGCTGCGAGTTCAAGGCGAGGAGTCAGAAGGGATCCATGAAACAATCCGCCACGGTTTGTCTTACGCTGGTGATGGTGTGTCTATTTGCGATCGGCGCGCTGGCGCAGACTTCGGGCGGGGATGGCGCCACGACTGAGGCGCAATCGGCGCGGATCGCAAAATTGGAACAGGCGGTGGCCGACGCCAAGTCCTCCGGCGACAACGCCTGGATGCTGACGAGTTCTGCCCTGGTATTGATGATGACCGGACCTGGCCTGACATTGTTCTACGGCGGGCTGGTGCGGAAGAAAAACGTCCTCTCGACGATGATGCAAAGCTTCGCGCTGATGGCCATCGTCACTTTGCTGTGGGGCCTGGTCTCCTATAGTCTGGCATTTGCTTCGGGAAACAGCTTCATCGGCGGCTTGCACAGCGTCTTTCTCCGCGGCGTGGGAGCGCAACCTGACCCCGATTACGCCCCGACCATTCCACTCCAGACATTCATGGTGTACCAGTTGATGTTCGCCATCATCACCCCGGCGCTCATTACGGGCGCGTTCGCGGAGCGCATGAAATTCAGCGCCATGACAGCCTTCATGGTGCTGTGGTCGCTCGTGGTGTATGCGCCCATGGCGCACATGGTCTGGGGGAAGGGTGGCCTGCTGAATGCTTCTCTCGGCGGACGGTTCCCCTGTCTGGATTTTGCCGGCGGCACAGTGGTGCACGTTACGTCGGGCGTATCGGCGTTGGTGTGTGCGTTGTATCTGGGACCTCGCATCGGGTATCCCAAGCAGTCCATGCCGCCTCATAGCGTGGTTTTGAGTTTCGTTGGGGCCTGCTTGCTCTGGGTAGGATGGTTTGGATTCAATGCGGGCAGTGCGCTGTCGGCGGGAGCTCTGGCTACGAGTGCATTCGTCGCCACGCACTTTGGCGCCGCCGCGGCAACCCTCGGCTGGAGCGCCGCGGAGTGGTGGAAGAGGGGGAAGCCCAGCGCACTGGGCGCCATCTCGGGAGCCGTGGCCGGGCTAGTCGCGATTACCCCAGCGGCTGGGTTCGTCTCGCCCATGTCGGCGGTTGCTATCGGATTGGCCGCGGGTATTTTCTGTTTCTTTATGGTGACCAAGGTCAAGTCTCTGTTCCGCTACGACGACTCGCTCGATGCCTTCGGCGTTCACGGCGCGGGCGGAACTCTGGGCGCTCTGCTGACGGGCGTCTTCGCTTCGAGGGCCGTGAATCCTATCTTCAAGAACGCTCAGGGAAGCACACTCGCATCGGGCCTGTTCGAGGGCAATGCCCACCAGCTATTCAATCAGTTGGTCGGGGTAGCGATTGCCTGGGGGCTGGCGATCGTGGGAACCGTGGTCCTGCTGAAGCTGGTGGATATGACCATCGGCCTGCGCGTTTCAGAGGACCACGAGATGCAGGGTCTAGATCTCTCGCAGCACGGCGAAGAGGGATATTATTGGGAGTCTTCCGCGTAACGAGAAACCAAAAACTGGGCAATGGAATCAACGGGACGGAGAACCATGACAAAGGTCGAAGCGATTATTCAGGTTTCCAAGCTCGAAGCCGTGAAAGACGCATTGCACGAAGTCGGCGTCGAAGGCATGACCGTTTTTGAAGCCAGAGGACATGGCCGCCAAAAAGGACACACCGAGTTTTATCGAGGGCGCGAGTACACCGTGGACTTGATTCCGAAGGTGAAGCTCGAAATCGTGCTGGCCGATGAAATGGTCGAAAAAGTAGTGCAGGCGATCACCACCGCGGCGCGCACCGGCAAGATCGGCGACGGGAAGATTTTTCTTTCGCGCATTGACGAAGCGATTCGGATTCGCAACGACGAACGTGGCGATAGCGTGCTCTAAGCGCACGAATTTCAAAACGGCGGATCGACGGCAGATCGACAGCCAAAGATCGACGGCAAGAGATCGACAGCAAAAGATCGACATCCCCCTTGTCTGCTGCTTTCTGAGCAGCGCGGAATAAAGTCTGGAGCAGGGCTTAACAGTTCGGGGAGAGTGTCATCGAAATGACCACCGTGGCCGCCGTCCGTAGTGAGTTGCGGGACCTGTACGTGCGGGAATCCGCTGCCATCGAGCAGGAATTTTCCGTCACCGGTGAAGGGCGGACGGCTCTCGCACGGCGCACGGCGCTGGTCGATACCATTGTTCAGCGGCTCTGGAACGAAATCATCGTTAGTTCCCAACCTGGTTCCAGCCCTGCCGATCCCGACAGCCCAAAAAATCTCGCGCTCGTGGCAACCGGCGGATTCGGGCGCGGCTGGCTTTTCCCCCACTCCGATATTGATCTGCTGTTTCTGCACGCCAGCGCTAGCTCCGAGAGTGAATTCAAAGATCCCATCCGCCGTTTTTCCCAGGAGTTGTGGGATCTCCGGCTGAAGCTCAGTCCAGCCACGCGAAATTTGGCGGAATGCGACAAATTGGACCCGAACAATATTGAGTTTGCCATCTCGCTGCTCGACTGCCGGTACCTGGCGGGCGATCGTGAACTGTTTTCACGGCTGCACGAAAAAGTTGTTCCTCGTCTGGTGGGGCGGGAGTGCCAGAACCTGATCCAGAATCTGGGCGAGATTACGCGCGCGCGTCATCACAAGTTTGCCAACACCGTGTTTCACCTGGAACCGAACGTGAAGGACGGGCCCGGCGGGTTGCGTGACTACAACGTGGCCAACTGGCTGGCGCTGATTTCCGCGATGGAAAAGTTGAAGGTGTGGCCGGACGCGCAAACGCTGTTGCCGGTTTCTTCGCGGAGGGCGTTCGACGCGGCGCTGGATTTCCAAATGTCAGTGCGTTGCTTTCTGCACTTCCGCTATGGGCGTCACGATAACACACTCACCTGGGAGGCGCAGGACGAAGCAGCGGCGAGAAAGATCGGCGCCGGCGATCTTGAAATCACGAACGCAGCCGACTGGATGCGTGTCTACTTTGGCCACGTGCGCAGCGTGCACCGCGTCTGCAACCAGTTGCTGGAGGAGATTCCGGCAGCCTGGTCGTCCTTGTACCGGCAATTCCAGGGCTGGCGTTCGCGGGTCGCAAGCGCGGACTTCTCGGTGGTGGATGGACTGATCTTTCTCCAGCAACCAGCTGGGCTGCGCGATCCGGAAATGCTGCTGCGGCTTTTTCACTTCATGGCCGAACATGGCCTGAAACTGAGCACGACGACCGAATATAAAGTCGAGCAGGCGCTGCCGGCGCTGGCGGCGACGCCTCCGCGGGGCGCCGAGTTGTGGCTTTACCTGCAGGAAACGCTGCTGCAGCCCCATGCGGCCGACGCTCTGCGCGCCATGAACGCGCTTCGCCTCCTGGCTCTTCTGCTGCCGGAGCTGAAAGGGATTGAGGCGCTGGTGGTGCGGGATTTTTACCATCGCTACACGGTGGATGAGCATTCGTTTCTGGCAATCGAACATCTGCATCGTCTGAAAGAATCGAAATCGGAATGGGACCAGCGCTTTGCCGAGTTGCAGAGTGAACTCGAACAACCGGAACTGCTTTACCTGGCGTTGCTGCTGCATGATTCCGGTAAAGCCGTGCCTAGCCAGAATCACGTCGAGGTCAGCGTGCAACTCACCGACAGCTGCACGGAGCGGCTGGATCTTGATCCGGTGGATCGCGAGACGGTGCGATATCTGGTGGCGAGCCATCTGGAAATGTCGGCGGCGATGCGGCGCGACGTATTCGATCCAGCGAATGTGAAGTCGTTCGCGGAAAAAGTGGGAGTACCCGAGCGGCTGAAGATGCTGTGCCTGATGACGTATGCCGACATCAAAGCCGTGAACCCGGAGGCCATGACGCCGTGGAAAGCGGACAACTTATGGCAACTGTATATTGCGTGCGCGAATTATTTGAGCCGGAGTGCCGATGAGCGCGTGCACACTGGCGATGATGGTTCCAGCCTCGCCCATCTGCGGTCGCTGGCGCCGGTGGCGGGCAAGAAGATCAATATTTTTCTCGAAGGATTGCCACAACGGTATCTGCGGATCCATGGCGCGAGCGATGTTCTCGCGCATGCCGAGATGGCCGCCCGGCTGGGGCAGGACGGTGTCCAATTGAATTTGAAGCAAGTTCGTCACTGGTATGAGCTGACGTTGGTTACCGCCGACCGGCCGTTTCTCTTTGCTTCGGTTTCCGGAGCGCTGGCCGCGTGGGGAATGAACATCGTGAAAGCGAACGCGTTCTCGAATGCCTCGGGAATAGTGGTGGACACTTTCTATTTCACGGATCGCTTTCGAACCCTGGAGATGAATCTGCAGGAATGGGAGCGTTTGAAAAAAAGTATCGCGGCCGTGGTCAAAGGAGAAGCCGACGTGGCCCGCATGCTGCGCGACCGCTTGAAATCGGAGAAGGTGAACGGCACGAAGGTCAAGATTGCGACGCAGATTGAATTCGACGATGGTTGCTCGGCACACAGCACGATGGTGCAGATTCTGACCCAGGATCGTCCGGGACTGCTTTACCGGATGTGTTCGCTGGTCTCGAAGCACGAGTGCAACATCGAAATCGCGCTGATCGAGACCGAGGGGCAGATGGCGATTGATGTCCTGTATCTGACCTCAGGCGGAGCCAAGTTGAGCGCGGATCGGCAGGCGGCGCTCGGGCAGGCGCTGCGCGACGAACTCGCGACAAAATAATTTCTGCCGCTTCTGCTATCTAGCGATCCGCGTAATATCCGTCTCTGGTTTGCACGGTCAGGTCTTTTTTCTTCACCGTCAACTGAATGTGGTGATAACCGGTGGCTGTGTTGTCTTTATCGGGTGTGTAGCCCATGCTGTATTGGGTTCGTAGTTCCTCGACAATGCTGGTGTAGATGTCGCCGACGGTTTCCTTCTTAGTGACTTCAAAGAAACGTCCGCCCGTTTCTTTGGAAATTCGCTCAAGAATTTTCTTGCCATCGGTGCGCGGGCTCTCGGAAGGACGTTGGCCGCCGCGACCACCTCCACCGCCGCCCGGATATCCACCTCCTCCACCCGGCCAGCCCCCACCGCCTCCAGGCCAACCGCCGCCGCCTCGACCCATTCCATGGCCCGGTCGTTGGCCTTCGTCGTGGCGAGACTCCGCGAAATAGATGGAGTAGATAACGGTGTCGGCACGTTGGGCGGACTCGATCGCGCTCTCCAGGTAAGTCTTGCTGCCACGGTCGACGCCGTCAGAGAGAACAACGAGAGCCTTTCGACCCTGCTGTTTTTTCATCAGTTCATTCGACGCCAGAAAAACGGCGTCGTAAAGCTGCGTACCGCCGCTATGATGCGAGCCTGAGCCCGAACGCGAATCGTCGGAGTCGTTGGGATCGTTCGACCTCTCTCGATCCGATGGCGTCTTGAGCAAATCGAGCGCCGATTGCAGCTTTTCACGAGACGAAGTCAAGTCCTGCAGCAGTTCTACTTCACGATCAAAGTGAATGAGGAAAGCTTTGTCCTTGGGTTGCACGACCATCTGTTCCAGAAAACTGCGGCTCGCGCTGCGCTCCGCGTCGAGGACGTTGGTTTGACTGCGACTGGTGTCGACGAGCAGACCCAGCGTGAGCGGGAGATTCGTGTCCTGCGAAAAGTAGCGAATACTCTGTGGGCGGCCGTCTTCTTGAAGTGTGAAATCGTCCTTCGTGAGATCGCGGATGATCTTGCCATGTTTGTCGCGCACGGTGACGGGCAGCGTAACTACTTTGACGTCGACCGCGATAGTGGCAGCGACGTCCTGAGCACTCATCGACGGGCCGACTCCGGGAAGAGCGGCCAGCGCGCCGATCAGCGCATAGGCAATCCACTTCCGCAAGGATGAGCGGCTCGCCATCGCCTCTTTATTTGGCAGGGAATTATCTTGCCAGGACTCATTCACCGTGCATCCTCCGTCTATCGTGCGCCGTTATCGCGGGCGAATCTTAAGAGCGCTGAATCTGCACAAGACAATAGAGTACACCGCCAGAATCGCACCCGCCCAACTCGGGAAGGCAATCGTCAGCCGGTATAGGAAACCTGCCGCGACCGGCTGGGCCTGCCTTTCGAGGCTGGATTTGTCAGCAGACATGGGCATCCATGCAAGCATCGTTATTCTCGGCGACCTGATCCTGGTTACCGTCCAGCGCGGAAACGAATCAACCCGCGCCTGAGACAAACCTCAACATGAGCTGGATACTACGAGTTGAATACTTAAGACTGGATGCGCGGCGACAGAGTTGAAGTTGCCAGCGTCCTGTAAAAGCAACGTCAATGCTGGGTAAAACTTCGTAAATGCTAAACATGGTACGTTTGGCAATGCTAAAGTACAGTTCAGGTATGCCGATAGGTGGGACTATGCGCTATCTCTGGCGGGAGTCGCCACGTCTTGCAACGTGCCTGCTCACTGCGTTGGTCGCTCTGATGCTGGCGGCGCCGGGCTACGTTTGCGCGCAGGGCAAGCCCACCACCAGCGCGAGAGACGCACAAATCGCTAAGGCAGTTGGGACCATCAAGAGCATTCAGGCGGATTCGATCACGATCGCCGCTGCGTCTGGTGGCGAGGTCACAGCGAAGCTGATGGCCTCGACGAAGATCCTGCGCGTGCTGCCAGGAGAAAAGAATCTGAAGAACGCGACCGCTCTGCAGCCGCAAGACTTGCAGCTCGGGGATGGCGTGCGCGTTCGCGGACAAGCATCAGCGGATGGACACACTATCGCCGCGCTGGAAGTGATTGTGGTGAAGCAGGCCGATGTGGCGGCCAGGCAGCAGCAAGACCGCGACGACTGGCAGAAGCGAGGGGTGGGCGGGCTCGTCACGTACGTCGACGCTGCCGCAGGCACCATCACCATTTCATCCGGTGGAACGGGCGCGAACCGGAGCATCGCCATCCACATTGCCAAGGATACGATTTTGCGCCGCTACGCGCCCGATTCGGTGAAGTTCGACGATGCGAAACCGGCGCTCGTCGATCAAATCAAGGTGGGCGATCAGTTGCGCGCGCGCGGGACTCGCAACCCGGATGGCAGCGAGGTAAGTGCGGAGGAAGTTGTCACCGGCGCATTTCGGAATATTGCGGGTACCATCAAGGCGATTGACGCATCGAACAGCACGATGACGGTGCAGGATGCGATCCGGAAGAGCGCGGTGGTGGTGAAGGTTTCACTCGACTCGCAAATGAAAAAGCTGCCGGCGGAGATGGCGCAACGCATCGCGATGCGCCTGAAAAGCACGGCGGGCGGCGGCAGCGGAGATCAACCGGCCGCCAACGGCCAAGTCCAGAGCACAACCGGGCAGGGTGCCGCGGCGGGAACTGGTGGGATCCGGCCAGGGATGGAATCGCCAGCGGCGCACGGGCCGGGCGGCAATGGGAACAGCCCTCCCGATCTGCAGCGCTTGCTAAGCCGCTTGCCCAACAGCACATTGGCGGACCTGCAGAAGGGCGATGCCGTGATGATCGTCTCAACCGAGGGCGGGGATTCGGGTACGGTAACGGCGATCACGCTGCTGGCGGGAGTGGACGCCATCCTGACGGCGGCGCCAAATCGAAGCGCATCCTCGCTGCTTTCGCCGTGGTCGCTGGGCGCGCCTGGTGGAGAAGGTGAAGCCGCGCAGCAGTGAACAAATCCCAGTCCATGTTCTCAATTAATGTGATCTGCCTGGAAAGAGCAAGGTGCGTGTTGAAGTATTTATCGTTCGTCATTCTGACAGATCTGATTCTGGCAATTCTGATTCTCACGACGCTGATCGGGCTGGCTGCGCCTGCATCGGCGCAGTCGCCGGCCCAGTCATCAGCAGCGACTGGAACCTTGCGCGGGCAGGTGACGGATCCTTCGGGAGCGGTGGTTGCGAACGCCGCGGTGGCAGTCCTCGTCTCCGGAGGACAAACGCATTCGGCTACCACCAACCGCACTGGCGCTTACGAAATCGGCAATCTGGCGCCGGGCAAGTACACAGTCACGGCGAATGCCCAGGGGTTCGCCGTCTTTGTGCAGAACGACGTGAACGTAGCGGCGGGCCAGGTGGCGCAATTCAACATTGCGCTCGATATCAACGTGCAGCAGGAAAAAGTCAACGTCCATGAAGACACGCCTCAAGTCGACGTCAACCCCGCCAACAATGCCAGTGCGATCGTGCTTAGCGGCAAGGATCTGGAAGCGCTTCCCGACGATCCTGACGAATTGGAGTCTGACCTTGAAGCACTGGCTGGACCTTCGGCCGGTCCCAACGGCGGGCAGCTTTACATCGATGGCTTTACTGCCGGACAGCTTCCGCCGAAGTCATCGATTCGCGAGATTCGCATCAATCAGAATCCGTTCTCGGCCGAATACGACAAGCTGGGCTATGGACGAATCGAAGTCTTCACCAAGCCGGGCACCGACAAATTTCATGGGCAGGTCTCAGTCGTCGGAAACAGCTCGGGACTAAATACGCGCAATCCTTTTCTCGGCGACGCTTCGCAAGAGCCGTACGACTCCGTCATCTACATGGGAAACTTCGGCGGACCCATCAATAAGAAGGCGTCATTCTTCTTGGACGTGCAGCGGCGCAACATCGACGAGATCGCAGTCGTAGACGCGCCGGCACTGGACCTGAACCAGAGCGTTCCCAACCCGCGGACGCGCACCAATATCGCTCCCCGGATCGACTACCAGGTCAGCACCAATAACACTCTCACAGCGCGCTACCAGTATTACCGTGACACGTGGGAGAACGACGGCGTCGGCGGGTCAGTGCTGCCGGAGGCTGGCTACGACACCACATCCACCGAACACACCGTGCAGATTACCGATACGCAGGTCCTCAGTGCGAAGGCTATCAATGAGACGCGCTTTCAGTACCTGCGCGACAACAGCGGCCAGACTCCGGTGAGTACAGCGGTAGGCATCAACGTGCTCGGGGAGTTCATCGGTGGAGGCGCCAGTTCGGGAACGCAGAACGATCACCAGGATCATTACGAATTGCAGAATTTCACTTCGATATCGCAGGGCAAGCATTTCGTGAAATTTGGAGGACGCCTGCGAGCAGTTCACGAAGTCAGTACGTCCAACGCTGGATTCAATGGCACCTATACCTTTCCAAACATCACGGCCTACAACAGTCTTATCCCAAGCCAGCTCGTCATCGATGGCCCTAGCGGCGCGGCGCCCACCGTGCCAGGCACCGTGGTGGATGCCGGGCTGTACGTACAGGATGACTGGAAGGTGCGTCCTAACCTAACGCTAAGCGGCGGGTTGCGTTTTGAAACGCAGAACGCGATTCACGATCATGCGGACTGGGCGCCTCGCCTCAGTTTTGCATGGGGCATCGGCGGCGGGGGAAAGAACGCACCGAAAACCGTATTGCGCGGAGGTTTTGGTTTGTTCTACGACCGATTCACCCAGGACTTGGTCCTCAATGCCGACCGTTTGAACGGAGTGACACAGCAACAATACACCGTGCCCGATCCGACTTATACGATCCCTCCGGTAGTGCCTACGTCGTCCCCAGCGACACAGACGATCTACCAGATCAGTCCGAACCTGCACGCGCCCTACATCATGCAGACCGCGTTCAGCCTGGAGCGACAGGTCACAAAGATCGCCAACGTTACTCTTACGTATCTGAATTCCCGCGGCGTGCACCAGTTTCTATCCCTGAACGTCAACGCCCCGCTGCCGGGGACACCCGACTCAACCGGCCCGTATCCGTTCCCGGGCCAAGGTCCGATTTATCAGTACTCGTCGGATGGACTCTTTCGCCAAAATCAGCTGATCACGAATTTCAACGTCCGAGCCGGCGCCAAGCTGTCGCTCTTCGGCTACTACAGTCTGAACTATGCCAACAGCGACGCGTCCGGCGCTTCGAACTTCGCAATGGATTCGTACGATCTCCGCGCCGACTACGGACGTGCTTCCTTTGATATCCGGCAGAGGTTGTTCATGGGCGGCACAATCGGTCTCCCGCATGCGTTCCGCTTAAGTCCGTTCATGATCTTTAATTCGGGAACACCCTATAACGTCACCGTGGGACACGACTTGAATTACGACAGCGTGCTCAATGATCGCCCCGCATTCTCAAATAATCCTGCGTATCCTTCGTTGACTGCGCCCGGCCACTACAACCAAACGCCCACGGCGTCGGATGTTCTTGTCCCCATCAACTATCTGACTGGTCCCGCCCACTTCACGCTTAACCTGCGGCTGGCGAAAACGTTCGGCTTTGGCCCGGAGGTTGGTGGAAAAAGTGGAGCGCAGCCGGGCGGTGGTCCGGGCGCTGGCCCTCCCGGCGGCGGTGGTCCACGCGGCGGCGGTGGTGGAGGGGGCGGCTTAGGACGAGGGCCCGGTGGAGGGTTTGGGGGCATGGGACCGGCAACCAACCGGCGCTACAACCTGACGTTTAGCGTTAATGCGCGCAACGTTCTGAACAAGGTGAATGCGGCGACGCCCATCGGTGTTGTGAGCTCGCAAGATTTCGGAAAGTCGATTGCTCTGGCGGGTGGGCCGTTCTCGAGCGCCGCGGCCAATCGGAAAATTGAATTGCAGGCGCTGTTCAGCTTCTGACGGAACTTGCGCTACGTGGAATAATCGGCGTTGATCCGTACATACTCGGCGGTCAGATCGGTGGTGAGAAATCGCACCGAGTGCTGGCCTCGCCCGATCTGCACGCGAACATCGCAAACCGGTTGTGCAAGAGTGCGGTGTGCTTGCCGCTCGTTGAACGCGCAGGCGATTCCGTTACGGCATACTTTCTGGCGGCCAATGAAAATCTGGACGCGCGACGGATCGATGGGCACGCCGCACCTTCCCACTGCCGCGAGAATGCGTCCCCAATTCGGATCGGCCCCGGCCCACGCGGTTTTGACCAGCATTGAGTGAGCGATCGTCTGCGCCACCAGTAACGCCTCTTCCCTGCTCCGCGCCTGTTCGACGAACAGACGGATCACGTGCTCAACCCCTTCCCCGTCACTGACGATCTGCTCGGCGAGGGATTGGCATACCGCGGTCAGAGCTGCGGAGAACTTTTTTCGGGTGCGAACATCTCTCACCCGAGCGCCGCTCGCGCCGCTCGCCAGCAGCAGCACGGTGTCGTTGGTAGAGGTGTCGCCGTCAATGGACATGCAATTTAGCGAGTGGTCGCACGCTTCGCGCAGAAGAGGCTGCAACTGACGCGGACTCGCACCCAAATCGGTGAACAAATACACCAGCATGGTCGCAAGTTGCGGATGGATCATGCCGGCGCCCTTCGCGATGCCCAACAGGGTGACTTCTTTCGAGCCTTCTTTCGACGAAGCGCGAAAGCGCGCGGATGCAATCTTCGGGCGGGTGTCGGTGGTCATGATGGCGTGGGCGAAAGCGAGAACGCCACGCTGGCTGGGCGATCGCGCTGAAAGGATGACGAGTTCCGGCAATTTTGCCCTGATTTTGTCCGCTGGCAGTCGAACTCCGATGATGCCGGTTGAGGAAGGAAAAATTTCGGTGGCGGACACGCAGAATAATTTTCCAGCTTCGCGACAAACTCGTTGGCAGGCTTGAATGCCGGCGTGCCCGGTGGCGCAGTTGGCGTTTCCGGAGTTCACGACAACGGCTCGAACGCGTCCGCCAGTCGCAAGCAACGAGGCGCGGCCAACTTCCACAGGCGCTGCAACGACCCGGTTCGTAGTGAACAATGCGGCAGCGGTCGTCCCCCTGACAGCCTCCACCAGCGCGAGGTCCGGCCGGCCACTGACTTTAATGCCGGCAGCCATGGCGGCGAAAGAGAACCCCAGCGGCAAACGAATTTTCTCAGGAGAACGGCGCAGCGCGGTCATGCCTGAATCTTCAACCAGTTTTTTGGCGGCGGCAAAATTGCGAACGTGGGCAGATCTCCACGGATCATCGGTACTTCGTCGCAGCGATAGAGCCTAGGGCATTGATAACAGTCTTTATGGATTTTATCGGGTAGATCCTGGTGAGCTGCGACCGTGAATCCCATGCGCGAGAAAAATTCTGGAATGCGCGTGAACAGGCACACGCAGGTGACTTTGTGTTTTTCGGCTTGCGCCAGAAGAGCCTTGACCAGGCGTCGGCCGCCGCCGCTGCTTTGGCTCGCGGGATCGACGGTAATCGAACGAATCTCGGCCAGGTGCACGCCATAGAGGTGGAGAGCGCCGCACCCGATGATGCGCTCCTCATGCTCAAGGACGACAAAGTCGCGGACGTTCTCGCAAATCTCCGCGAGCGTACGAGGCAGCAGAGTGCCGTCGCCCGAGTAGGCCGCGATGAGAGCGTGAATCTGCTCGGCATCTGGGAGGACCGCTTCACGCGTGCGCATGGACCTCCTTGCGCCGCGACGAAGCGGTTTTCTGTTTGTTGTTCTTGGGCTCTTCATTCTTGTACAACGCCCCGTCCAGGGCCTTGATCACCTGATCCACGTGCTTTTTCTGAATCACGTAAGGCGGCAGAAAACGCAACACGGTTTCGTGCGTGCGATTGATAATAATGCCTTCCTGCAGCAGTTGCTTCGTTACTGCCTTCGCCAGTTCGGGCGAGTCCACTTCCACGGCCTGCATCAGGCCGGCTCCGCGTACGTCTTGAATCGACTTGTGGTTCTTGTCCAGCGCTCCAAGCGCCGCGTGAAAATATTCTCCCATCGCGCGCACGTGTTTTAGCAATTTTCGTTCCGCGCACACGAATTCGATGGCCACGGCGCAGGCCAGCGGACCTCCGCCGAAAGTTGTTCCATGCATACCCGGGTGCATGCAAGTCGCAACTCGATCAGTGGTGAGGATGGCGCCGAGTGGCAAGCCGCAAGCCAGCGGCTTGGCTACGGTGACGACGTCCGGCAACACACCATAGTGCTGGTAGGCAAAGTGGCGGCCGGTGCGGCCGAGGCCGCATTGAATCTCGTCGAGCAATAGCAACGCGCCGGTACGTTCAGTCAAGCGCGAGGCGAGGTCGAGAAATTCCCTATTGACCGGACAAATCCCGCCCTCTCCCTGAATGGTCTCGATGCACACAGCACAGACGCTGGAATCAAATTTTCGTTGCAGGTCGTCCAGGTCATTGAACTTGACGAAACTCACACCCGGTACGAGAGGAACGAACGGGGCCCGATATTTCGGCTGACCGGTGGTGGCTAGCGCGCCAAAAGTCCGTCCATGAAAGGAGTTGTCCATGGCGAGAATGCGAGTCTTTGATTTGCTGCCATTCCGATTCTTCATCTGCGCGAAGGCGCGGGCGAGCTTGAGCGCTCCTTCCCAGGCCTCGGTGCCGCTGTTGCAAAAGAAAGCTCGGTCGAGGCCAGAGATTTCGGTCAGCAGCCGCGCGAGTTCCGCTTGATACTCGTGGAAGAAGAGATTCGAAACATGAATCAACCGGCTGGCCTGACGTTTGATCGCGGCCTGAATGGCAGGGTGATTGTGACCGAGCGCATTCACGCCGATTCCACTCAGAAAATCCAGATAGCGCTGGCCGCGGGAATCCCAGAGATACACGCCGCGCCCGCGCACAAAAAGGATGGGCTGACGCTCGTAGGTGGGGAGCAAAAGCTTCGCTTCCATGCGGGAGACCGAGGCGAGGCTCATGCTCTCAGAACCTCGGTGCCGCAATCCAGCTTGGTGAAATAAAACAGCGGCAGCATTTCGACTTGCGCTGCGGGTAGGATGCGCACACGCCCCACGCCGCTCTTGAGCGCCTGAGTACAGGCTTCGAGCTTCGGCATCATCCCGCCGCTGACTACGGATTCCTCAATGAGGCCGGCAACTTGCCCGGTGTCCAAACGAGCCATCACCGAACCGTCGGCCTGCTTTACACCGGGGACGTCGGTGAGAAAAATCAGCGCGTCGGCTTCGCAGGCTATGGCGCAAGCGGCCGCCATCTGGTCCGCGTTCACGTTGTAATACTGCCCGTCGCCTCCGAGCGCAAGTGAGGAGAGCACGGGAATACCACCCTCGGCCCAAATGGCTTTGAGCCAGCGCGGCTCAGAGAAGCAGATTTCGCCGACAAATCCCAAGTCGTATTCCGCGTCCTGTTTCTTGCGGGCACGAAAGACGCCGCCGTCCCCGCCACAAAGACCAATAGCTGGCTGCCCGGCAGCGGCGATCGCCGCCACCAGGCTTTTGTTCACGATCCCGGCGAGCACCATCAAGGCAACATCGCGCGTCTCGGCGTCAGTCACCCGCAGTCCGTGGACAAAGTGGCTTTTCTTTCCGAGGAGTTCCAGCGTACGCGTTAGAGCGCTGCCACCGCCGTGCACGACGGCGACCTGGTGTCCGTCGTGGGCAAGCTGCACCACCGCTTTCGCGCATTTCTGAAGAGTGGGTTTGTCCTCCAGCGCCGCGCCTCCGATCTTGACGACAATTTTCACTGCAGCCCCTCCGCTTCGTCCCAGCCGTACATGAGGTTCATATTCTGCACCGCTTGACCGGCTGCGCCTTTGAGCAGGTTGTCGAGACACGAAACCAGCACCAGCCGGCGGCCATCGTGCGCCAGGCAGAAACCGAGGTCACAGTAGTTGGTGTGCACGGAAAATTGGATTTCCGGCAAACTCGAGGCCGGGAAAATGCGTATCCACCGTTTGCCTTTGTAGAAATCTTGCAGGCTACTTTCAATCTCGTTCGCCGTCATTTCGCGTTTCAGATACACATAAATCGTGGACAGAATTCCACGTGGGATTGGCAAAAGATGAGGAGTGAAGATCAACTGGCAGGAATTGAGCGCCAATTGCTCGAGGATCTCGCCCGTGTGACGGTGTCCGAAGACCGAGTAGGCGGAAAAGTTGTCGGCTACCGACACGAAGTGTGTGCGCGCTGTGGGTTTCTTGCCGGCGCCAGACACGCCGGACTTCGAATCGGAGATGATGCCGCGATCGCAATCCACTATGCCGGCCGACAGCAAGGGCGCCAACGCAAGAATGACGGAAGTCGCATAGCAGCCGGGATTCGCCACCAGCGCAGCCGACGCGATCTGGTCCGCATTCGGCTTCAGTTCGGGCAGACCGTACACCGCGCACTCCGTGAGTTCCGCCGCGGTCTGGGCGTTCGAATCTTTGAAGCCATAGACGGCACGATTCTGTTCCTGTTTCAGCCGCCACGCGCCGCTGAGATCGACGATACGGAGCCCGCGGGCCAACAGCCCGCAAGTCATCGCCTCGGCAACCAGTTCGCGCGAAACGGCGTGCGGTGTTGCCAGGAATAAGAGCTCAACACCCCTCTGCTCCAACGCGGACCACGAAAATGGCTGGACCAGCGAATGGCCGTTAGCTTTGCTATGGCCAGAAATGTGAAGCAATCCAGCGACGGGCCCGTCGGACTCGTCAGTCTCCGCGCTGCGCCGCAAAAGCAAAGGCGTGTCGGTCCGGGGATGCCGGTCGAGAAGGCGAGCGAGTTCGAGGCCGGAATAGCCGGTCGCGCCGAGAACCGCAGTTTTAAGCTTGGCCGCCATCAGATTTTCTTCAAGTTTAACCGATCGATCCGCTTCCCTATTTTCTTCATTGAGGCATATTTATCCATCATTATGCATAAATATTCATCTATATTAACTGGTCTTGCCGAACTGTCAAGTCGAAACCGCGGTTCGAGACTCTTCGGCGCATTGGGCTGGCAGGAACAAGGGATCGCAAAGATGAAGGGCCAAAATGCAAGGCGAGCCTTTCTTGCAAGCTTTTCTGATGGCTGCAAGAAGAAATTTCTATTGGACTCAGCCGATCAGCGGCATTTAGTGTGGGGAGCGATTGCAGCACGCAGACTGGAGACTTGCGAAGACATTTCATGCCGCATCACGCCGCCCTTCCCCACGCCGCATTATTCCGTAAGAATTGTCTACCGCACAGAAAAGAAATAGGAGCAATCCCATGACGAAGCTACCGGAGCGGCGCCTCCTGCGCCGGCCATCATCTGTATCTGTTCTGGCCATCCTTTTCGCCGCCGGAATGTTTGCGGTCATGTTCGCTGCGCTGGCCACGCCATGCTTTGCCGACGATGGTCCAAAACCAGATCCATCCGGCATAGCAACCGGGGACAAAACTACCGCAGTGGACGCCGCCGGCAAATCTTTTGTCGTCTCCGAGCCCACCGACAAGGCGGCTCCGGACTACGCCACCAACAAGAAGGCGTTCGACGACTACCAGGCCCAGGCGGCGAAAGAGCCGCTCGCGGTAAAGCTCGCCGACAGCGTCGGGCACGTCCGCGTGGCCACTAATTTTGCCTGGACGCTGAATACGGGTTACCTCGTCCTGTTTATGCAGGCGGGATTCGCGCTCCTCACCTGCGGACTGGTGCGCAAGAAAAATGTCGCCCACTTGATGATGCTGAATTTCGCGGCTTACGTGTTCGCCTTCCTGGCCTACTACGCCGTCGGATATGCCTTCCAGTTTGGAGCGGTCGCCATCAATGCCGCGCCCACCAACCTGGGCGGCATCCCCGCACTCAACAAGTTTCTGATTGGCAGCGGGCAGTGGGGATTCGTGGGTGGGAAAGGTTTTTTTCTTGTTGGTCCGGCCTATGACAGTGCCAGCAACTGCCTGACCCTGTTTGAAGTCGTGTTCATGGAGACGGCCGGCTACATCATCGTCGGCGCCATTTGTGAGCGGATTACCTTTTGGGCCTTCCTGCTCTGTGAGCTCTTCATCGGCGCGATTCTTTACCCGATCTCCGGTTGCTGGACGTGGGGCGGCGGTTGGCTCTCGCAAGTCGGATCGACGTTGAATCTTGGTCACGGGTATGTCGACTTTGCCGGATCTACGGTCGTCCATGCCGTTGGCGGTTTCTGCGCCATGGCTCTCGCCATCATTCTGGGCCCGCGCCTAGGCAAATATGGGCCCGGCGGGAGGATCCGCGTCTTTCCCGCTCACAACATCGTGTATGTCGTGACCGGTACGTTCATTCTGCTCTTCGGCTGGATGGGATTTAATCCCGGTTCCACGCTGGGAGCAACCGACCTTCGCATTTCCGTGGTTGCGGTAAACACCAATCTTGCCGCGGTTGCCGGCTCAGCGGCCGCGATGCTCTTGTGGTATTTCCTGTTCGGTAAACCGGATATCACCATGGCGTGCAATGGAATGCTCGCCGGGCTGGTGTCCATTACCGCGCCCTGTGCCTTTGTGTCTCCGACTTCGGCGGTAGTCATCGGTGTACTGGCGGGATGTCTGGTTTGCGGCGGCGTGATCTTCAACGACCGGGTTCTCAGGATCGATGACCCCTGTGGCGCGATTTCCGTACACGGCTACTGTGGGTGGCTGGGCGCCGTCTGCGTGGGTATCTTCGCCGACGGCACCTATGGCGCCGGATGGAATGGCGTCGGCGCAACGTACTATCTGGGCCGCGCGGGCCTGGGGGTGACGGGCTTGCTCCACGGAGATTCGAGGCAGTTCCTGTGCCAACTCATGGGAGCAACCTTGTATGCCGTCTGGGCGTTCGGCGCAACTTACGCTGTCTTCTGGTGTGTCAACAAAGTGAAAAGCATGCGCGTGGCACCCGAGGTGGAAGAAGAGGGTCTCGACGTTCCTGAGTTCGGAATGCCGGCGTATCCCGAAGACGCCGTGGCCCCTGCCTCATACTGAATTCAGGGCCGGGCGGGGACGCCCGGCTCTCCACCAGCAGGATTGCTCTTACACTCTTAGCCGTATGTCGCTCGAGGTGCCGCCGGCTGCTGGAACGTAGCACTTGGTCGTGTAATCCATCACCATGCGGTCGGCGTTGAAGCGCCAGCCCAGGGTGCGGATGGTGCGCTTCATACGCTGGATCCAGCCGCGCGGCAGGCCGTCGCGATCGCGATGATAATAGAGAGGGATGACTTCATCGCGAAGAACTCGCATCAGGTCGTCGCCGTCGCGGGTGTCGTGAACATTCATGTCGGAGTGAGTTCTTCCGATTCCGATGGCGAAGCCGTTCAAACCGTCGTAAGCTTCCGCCCACCAGCCGTCCAGTACCGAAAGATTCAAGCCGCCGTTCAAAACGACCTTCTGGCCGCTGGTTCCGGAGGCTTCCAACGGACGCCGTGGATTGTTAAGCCAGACATCGACACCCTGCACGAAATGGCGGCCGACGTTGATGTCGTAGTCTTCGACGAAAACGAATTTGTCAGCAAACTTCGGGTCGCGCATCAACTGGGCAATCTGCTGCAGGACGCGCTTTCCGGGTTCGTCGAGCGGATGCGCCTTCCCGGCAAACACGAACTGCACCGGGCGTTTCGGGTCATTGACCATGCTGGCGATTTTCTCGATGTCGGCCAAGATCAGATTGGCACGCTTGTAGGTGGCAAAGCGGCGCGCAAAACCGATGGTCAGCGCATCGGGACTGAGTACGCGTTCCAGTTGCAGCAGCACACCGCGCGGTTCGTCGCGGCGCGCGGCCTGCTTGACGGCGCGACGGCGCACAAACTCGATCATTTGCGACTTCAGATTGAAATGCGTCTCCCACAGCTCGCCGTCGTCAACGTTGTCAATGCCCTCCCAGATTTTCGCCTCGCTGCTGAGCAGGTGCCATCCCGTGCCCAGATGGCGATCATAGAGGCGAAACATCTGCGGAGCCAGCCAGGTGGGGACATGAACGCCGTTGGTAATGTGTCCGATAGGAACCGCATCTTCCAGTTTGCCCGGGAAGAGTCCGGTCCACATAGCGCGGGAGACCTCACCGTGCAGAGAGGAAACGGCATTGGCGTGCCGCGAGAGCTTCAGGCCGAGCACGGTCATGCAGAAACGTTCGTCGCTTTCCGGATGCTCGCGTCCCAGCGCCATGAAGCTTTCTTTGGAAAGACCGAGAGCCTCGCGCAGAGGTCCAAGGTGCTCTTCAATCAGATCGGCATCGAAGCGATCGTGGCCGGCGGGCACAGGAGTGTGGGTGGTGAAGACGACCTCACGGGCAACCCGCGGCACGGCCTTCTCGAAGCCGATGCCCTCTTCTTCCATGCGTTGGCGAATCGCTTCGAGAACCGCAAATCCGCTATGTCCTTCGTTGAGGTGAAGAACCCCGGGCGTGATGCCGAGCGCTTTCAGAGCGCGCAGGCCACCCACACCCAGCAGCAGTTCCTGGTGCACCCGAACCCGGCCGTCGCCGCCGTATAAACGCGAGGTCATCACGCGGTCCTCGGGGGTATTGCCTTCCACGTCGGAGTCGAGGAGAAACAAATCGCAACGGCCCACTTTCACGCGCCATACTTTGGCGTAGATCGGACCGTGGCGGGTATCGACCTGCACCACCACCGGTCTGCCGTTTTTCCCGATGGCCGTTTCCATCGCCAGTTGGCTGACATCGGTCTCGAGGTACTCCTCGCGCTGCCAGCCATCGCGATCGAGGAGCTGGCGGAAATATCCCTGGCCATAAAACAGGCCCACGCCGACGAGGGGGATCCCGAGATCGGAGGCGCTCTTGATGTGATCGCCGGCCAGAACTCCAAGGCCCCCGGAATAAACTGGCAGAGATTCGTGCACGCCAAATTCGGCGGAGAAATAAGCCACGGGACGGGGCCGCAGCACACCGGCGTGGCGCGCACCCCAGGTGCGCCCCGCATCCTGGTACTCGCACAGGCGGCGATAGGCGTAATTGATCCGGCTGTGCAGGACGAGTTCAGCGGCGCGCGCTTCGAGTTTGGCGAGCGGATACTCGTTCAGCAAAGAGACCGGACTGTGATTGAGCTGACTCCAGCGCAGCGGATCGAGATCGTGGAACAAGCCGGAGGAATCGTGATCCCAGCTCCACCACATATTGCGGGCCAGCGCCCAGAGCCGCTCCTGGGCAGGCGCGATGAAACGGTCGAGCGTGCGGGCTTCGCTCACGATGTGCGCCACCCGGTTCGCGGCCTCCGTGAACAGACGAATCTCATTCTCCGGAAAAACTCGCGCCTGCACAGTTTGAATCACCAGAACACCTTGCAGCACACCGCGATCGATGAGGGGAACTCCCAGGAACGATCGGTAAGCATCCTCGCCCGCCTCGCTGAAGTACTTGAAGCGAGGATGATTCGTGACCTGTTCCACGGCCACCGGGCGAACCTGCTCCGCGACCAGGCCGACGAGTCCTTCATTGACTGCCATACGAAGTTTGCCGACGCATTCCCGGCGCAGCCCGAGCGTCGCCGCCAGCACCAGATTCGCTCGGTCGGGCTCCAGCAGGTAGGCGGAGCAAACATCCGCGCCAAACCTCCTGGCAATCAAGGCGACTACGTTCATCAGGGTCTCGGCTGGCTTGCCGGGCTCCGCCGCTAGGTTCGCGATTTCCTCCCAAGTCAGCACAAAGCTGGCATCGAGAGAGCAGGCGGCGTGCTCCTGATCCTGCACTAGCTCATTCGGTCGGTCCAAATCCTGTCTCCATTTGCTTGAATTCCCGTCTTGCGACCGGTCGTGCATTCACCAGCCCCAGCGACGGGAAGACGGCTAGAAAAACCCAACCCCTTAAGCCATTCTATGGGGAAAACCGAACTTTCACAGATATCCTGCGGAATTATCGATTACCACGGTGCGCGTAGGATGGCCAAATTTTGTCTTGCGCGTGCACTATTCCCGTATGAAGCCGCATTAGAAAACTCTAATGTCCCGTTCCCGCTGAGTCCAACTCGAATTGTCTATGGACTGCATTCGCGGGAGAAATGCGCGGCCTGTAGCAGAAAAATGCGCGCTGCATCCCACCCAGCTCCAGGACCCGGTGGAACACAGCGCGCAACCAGCAACACCCGCGCTAGCCCTGCGAAGGATGCAACACGCGGAATGTGCTGCCCCCGTTTGACCACACCAGCACGAGCGCATCCTGACCGTTCGGCACGCTCGATAACACCTGTGCCACCTCGGCCGCGGATTTCACCGATCGCCGGTTCACTTCCATGATGACGTCCCCACGCTGCAAACCCGCATTATCGGCCGGGCTGCCGGGCTGGACGTCCTCCACAATGGCGCCGTGAACTGATTGTTGATCCTGCGCCTGCAATTCATTCCGGTCGTCCGGGGTCAAGTCCGCGAGCTTCAGCCCCCAACGCCCTTTCCCTTGCTCACCGCCGGCGGTCTCGGCGCCTTTGCCGGCGCCCAGCGCTTCGAGCGTCACCGCAATGCTCGTCGGTTTGCTGTCACGCACCACCAGCAGATGGATCGTGTCACCCGGCCGCTTTTGTCCGACCGTCATTTGCAATTGTCCGGCGTCGGTCACGGGCTTTCCGTCGAGTTCGGTAATCACGTCTCCGGTGCGCAGGCCCGCCTTCGCTCCCGGTGTGTCGGGCCCAACCTCTGAGACCAGCGCACCCTCAGCTTTGTTCATCTGGAAGAACTTCGCGTTGTCGGGCGTAACGTCGGAAATCTGAATTCCGATAAACGCATGAGTTACCTTGCCGTCCCGAATCAATGTCTCCACCGTAGGCTGCACGATCTGGGCAGGAATCGCGAAACCCATTCCGGAGAACGATCCCGAGGATGAAATCAGGAAGGTGTTGATGCCGATGAGTTCGCCGCGCGCGTCCACCAGCGCTCCGCCGGAATTTCCAGGATTGATGGCAGCATCGGTCTGGATGAATTCGCCCGGCTTGCGTCGATCGGTTGCGTCAGGATTGGGGCGGTTCAGCGCGCTGATGATGCCGCGCGTCACCGTGAAGCGGTACCCGTACGGATTCCCGAAAGCAAGCACCGTCTGTCCCGGCCGCAAACTCGCCGAGTTACCCCACGGTACGCTCGGTAAGTTGTTTGCATTTACCTTGATGACCGCGAGGTCCGTCAGCGGGTCGGCGCCTACCAACTTAGCTGACAAAACCTCCCGGTTACTCATGGTGACGCGAATGTCGACAGCTCCATCGATGACGTGATTGTTAGTGACGATATATCCATCGGGCGAGATGATCACGCCGCTGCCCAGTCCGTGTTCCATCCGGTTCTGAGGCTGCGACGGCATGTGGAACTGACGGCCAAAAGGATTGCCCGGGCCAAAAAATTGCTGCATGTCGGGCATTCCCTCCCCACCGTTCTGCTGCGGGTTGGACTTCGACACTACCGTGACATTCACCACCGCCGGTGTAACTCGTGCCGCCAGTGTTTCCATGGCGCGGTCGAGCGTGAGCAACGCTCCCACACTGTTGTCATCAAGTGGCGCCGCAGCCGGAGCCGCCGCCTTTGCAGACTTCGTAAAGTTGAAGGTCGCCACCGACCCCACTGCCACCACGGCAATCAGGGCCACCACCAGACGCCTTGTCACCACTGCCTTACAGCGTGCTTTACAACTTTCTAGCCACATCTTCATTTTCTTTTCTCCTTGTCAAACTGATCGGTTACAACTAATGATTTAGTTGTTACTTGCAAAATTTTTTATCTTCTAAATCGAATGCGCCACAGGTACCCTCGCCAGCCCCTCGCCGACTGGGCTCACCCACATCACTCGCCACACTTGTACGCTCCATACCGACGAATCGAAAGTCACGTACTGCGTGGCTTCGATAAAGACCAGGGTTCGGAATTGAGGCACGATTTCCTGATCCGCACTTGCGCTAGCCTCGACGACTCGGTCACGCGGCGGTGCCGCATTCAATCGGACAGCAACTACCCGCGCCGGAGCAATCTGCTCTCCGGCAACATCGTGCACACGGACGTGCGCAGGAGCAACTTTGGCCGTCGTCATTTTGGCAGCCGTGCCCACCGATGACGGCTCGCCAGTCCGCAAAGCAGCGGGAATGACCGCCGCCGTTCGCAACGAAGACTGGTACGACGAAGGCTCAGACGAGGACGGGCTGACCGCAGCCGAGTACGGGTGATGGGAGTTGCTTGCCGTCACACTGCGGTCAACCCCGCCATCAAACGCGACGAACTGCGGTGCGAGCGGCACCGCCATCAGGCAGACCATGGAAAAAGCGGCGACCATCGCCAGCGCCGGTTTCCAGACTCGCCTGGCCACTGGCCGGTTTATATCGAGAATCCGCGCCAGTCGCAGCGAAGCCTCGCGCGCCCGATTGACAGCCGCCTGGACCATCGACCATCGTTTGTCGACTAGGCGGTGTGCGAGACGATGCGCCAGGCTCTTTTCCAGGAGCGAGACCAGACAAGTGGCGTATCCATGCGGGTTCGCAGTTTCGGCCAGCACGGCGTCGTCACAAGCCATCTCGCGTTCCACCGAGAGCCGGCTCTCAATCCACCATACCGCGGGATGAAAGAAGAATAAAGCGCGCACGACCTTCTGAATGAGATTTGTCCAGTCATCCCAGCGCCGCAGGTGTGCGAACTCGTGCAGCAGGATGACGTTGAGATCTTCTGGTTGCAGTTCTCGCAACGCCCAGGCGGGCAGCACAATTGTCCGTTTGAAAAAACCGATAGCGGCAGGCACGCGCACGCACTCTGACGTAGTTATCGTTACCGACCTTGATGCAACCGACTTTGACGCGCCGATTGCGTCCACCGTTCTTCGCACAGCCGGATCGAGATCCGCTGCGACGATCGGAGTGCAACTCCGGCGCAACTGGCGCAGGCGACAGAGCCCAGCCGCCAAACGCAGCAGCGCCGCGCCCGCCCCCAGAGCCCAGGCGAGAAAGACAAAGAGCGCCCAAGAACCGGGTATGGTGAACGCGGGCCTCATACTTCCCCACAACGTCCCCGCCGCCATCAGTGTCCACCCTTCGCCGAAACCGCCCATTACAGGCAGCGCTGCGACCGCCAGCAATGCCACGAACCAGACGGCAAATCGGGTTTCCGAATTTTGCCTGCGCAAGACACGCAGCAACGCCCAAGCAAAGAGTGCGACCAGGAATCCTTCCGGAAGCGCGTTGAGAATGCGCTCGATCGACATCTGCGCCACGGTGTGAACGGGAAGCCAGATCATTTCGCGTCGCTCCGCATCGTGTCCTTCTGAACCGTGTCCTTTTGCACCGTGTCCTTTTGCATCAGCATCTCCCGCAGGCGACCGATTTCCTCCGGCCCAATGCCCTGGTCCTCAAGGAGGTTCAAGACGAGTTGCTCCTGAGAGTTCTTGAAAAAGCGACCCACAAGGTGCCTGATTTCCGAGCGCGTTGCTTCTTTCTGCCCCACCAGCGGCGTATACACATGCGCCCGTCCGTCCTTTAGATGTTTCAGATAGCCCTTTCTCTCCAGAACACGGATGGTGGTCAAGACAGAGTTGTAGGCGAGAGAAGGCTTTTCGGTAATAGAATCAAGCACTTGCTGAACTGTTCCCGATCCCTTCCCCCAGAGTACGTTCATGATCCGCAGTTCGGCTTCGGTCAAAGTTCCCGATTGTCTCGGCGGCACTGGATGCCCCTCCTCAGACCTTAGACGGTTCTCGCAGCAAAAGGTAACTAATTCTTTAGTTGCAAGGAAAAGAAAGGGGGTTGCTTCCCTGAGTAAAGATGGGATGTGGCAGCGTCCGGCTCAGTGCCCACCAAATGAAATGCTAATCTCCGCGATAGTCCGCGACCTGCCCGCGGCATACACCCATTGCTTCACCGCGGCTGCGGCCGACTCGCCGAGAATCGGATTGCCTCCCAGCAGCTCAACATCTTCCACGTTCCCCTTCGCCGAAATCGACACCTGCAAGCGCACCGTTCCGCCAATGTTAAGCCGCTTCAGTGTCTCCGGATAATCGGGCTCGACCCGCGTAATCAGCTTTCTTTCGGCGCTGCTGCTGGGGGCCCAGATGGCGAGTGTCTTCACACCCTCCACGCTGGCTGCGCTGCTGACGTACCCAATCGCACCCCGCGTTCGGGCCACATAAGCCACGACTTCGGCATCAGATCCAAGTGCCTTAGGCATGGAGCCTCTGCCCGTGAACACAAGAGTGCGGTAGTACGTCTGCAAATCATCTTCGCTTATGCCGAGGTACTCTTGCAGAAAGGCTGCGTGGACCGGCCCATTTTTCCTGAGCACTGGTTCGACGTGGATCCCGTCCTCGAGCGAGTTCTTCTCCTCCAGAAACACGCGTTTCAGATCGGCTGCGGAGATCGTGTCTGCTTTCACGCTTGAATTGGCAATCACCTTGACATCACGGGCGAGGGAATGCACCGGGGCGCAGATCAGCAACCCGGCAGCAACGAGGAGTATTTTTAGACATTTCATTACTATTCTCCTTCGCCTCTCCGGGCCTAGAAATTGACCTCGGTCTTAACGACCAAAGCGTTCGTGTTGGGCTTGAAGCCCTGGGGGTTCACTTCTGGATAAAATCCGTCCGGAAATGTACTGAACCCATAACCATTCATGAAGTGACCTTCCACTTTCAGGTTCCAGAATCTCTTCAGATCGACACGTGCGGTGATGACTTTGTCGTAGACGTGATTGGCGGGCAGGCTGGTGTCAGTTTGGCTAGGGACATAAGCACCATCAGGGCCTCCTGTTACGCTGGTTATCGAATAGCGGGAGTAGTAGGAGCCAAGCGCAAGCCGTTTCATAACTCGGTAAGTTCCCGAGACATACCAGCCACGTACATCGGTTACGTTCGTGAGGACGACGCTGCCGAAGTCTGAATAGTATGCATTATTCAGGAAGCGCCGATACTCCGAATCGATCCGCAGTTTCCCGACGGTGTACTTGCCATAGAACTGGTTGGTCCAGTCCGCTTTCGAATGATCCGACTCAGGAAAGTATGCGGGCTCCAAACCGCTTGTATTCTTGGCGGTCGCCTGGCCCGTAATGTCTTCATTCATCCGCGATACTCCGATCAACAGACCCTTCAGCGGAGTGTTCCAACGAAGATCGGCGCCATACTGCAGCCCCCCATAGCGCGAGTAGTAGAGTCCGTACTGAGCAGCCAGGTACACGTAGCCGCCATGGAGGCTGTCACCGCGATGTCCGGCATAGGCCGTATAAGAGAGATCGCCGAGACGGTGCTTGAGCGAAACATTGCCGTAGATATCACCACCGAGGTGAGCAATCGTCGCGTCGCGGAGATCCGTCGGATAAACACTTTGCGGAAGCAGCGCAAAGACGCGGAGAAAATCCAGGTCTTGCGTGTCGGTATACAGGCCCAGGATGGTTTTGACTTTGCCGCCACGAACTCCGAACCAACTCTTGAAGCGGTAATCGGCGACCGCCCAGTCCAAAGAGGGATGGTATTGTCCGAGTTGGCCAAGGTTGCGGTCGTAGAACTGCGCTCCGACCCGAAGCTTATCGGTGACGCTGGTGGACACATTAAACCCGAAATCCGTGAAGGCGGCGCTGCCTTGACTGGTGTTCATGGTCAGCCAATTATTGGTATTCGTGTAGATCAATCCCTGCGATGCGAATCCGTGTATTTCCACTTCGCGGTCGAAGAGTTTGAAGTCTTGCGCCTGTACCGTGAGCTGGCCCGCACAGAAACAGGCAAAGACCAGTCCGGCAATTCGTCGATACACACGGCCTCCCTGGTGATTTGTTAAGAATTACATCGGCCAACTCAGACGCAACCATCAGAGCGAACCCTGAGAAAGGCAGCGCGGAAGAGCGCAAAAGGACGTAGGCAGCGCGACCTCAGCCCAGACCCACTCGCGCGAAGCTCCACTGTCTTCGCCGACCGTCCTCGGGGAAAGCCTGAAAAAACGACTAGTCGGATTGAATTCCGCAGATCCTCGTAGCGCGGGGCCGGAGGCATGTTTGATAAATTGGTTTTGGGTAGGGCACGGCGTTACAGGCTGCAGAAAAACTCTGATTCACGTAGATTCTTGGGAAGGGCACAACTTCAGTCGTGCCGTAAGTCGTTGAAAATGTCTTGCGCCTGAGGTGAGCTCTTTGCACTGCTAATGAGTTTTCAGAAACGCAGCTACAAGATCGCCAGTCTCATTCGAACTCGACCACAATCTGATGCACTTTCACCGAGTCTCCCTGTGCCACCTTCACCGTCTTCACTCTTCCCGGAACCGGTGCGGTGACGTTCGCCTCCATCTTCATGGCTTCGAGCACCACCAGCAGATCATTCGCTTGTATCGCTTGTCCGGGCTGGACGTTCACCTTGACAACGACGCCCGCAACCGGACTGCGGCACACTTTCTCCTCGTCAGCGGCCTCCTCGGCCACCGCGGACGGAGTGCGCGCGGCCGCAACCGGCGCCGACTGCAGGGTCGCAGGAACCACCGGATACGGTCCATAATTTGGCATCCGCGGCGTGGCATCCTCTTCCACAACTTCGACTTCGACCTCGTACGTTTTTCCATCAATTCCGATCTGAAGTTTCAAGCGATGAGTTCCTTCCCTCGAGTGGCTTTCCTGCAGCCTCAGCCCCTCGAGCGTAAATTATGAGAAGCCTGAACAAACACCCGCCCCTGCTGTGACCAGGGATTCACAATTTCGTAGGGTGACTGCAGCATCTTGGCGGAGCGAATCCGGACTCTCTTGCCCAGGAAAGCGGTTACCGCTGCGGCCATCACGACCAGCGTTTCAGGAGTGACTTCCTCCTCTTTTGTCGGATGAAGGGCTGCCTTCGCGGCAGGAACCGCGGCTTCCAGTTTGGTAACCAACGGAGGAACTGGCACGGTCGCCGACCGCATTGCTGGCGGCTGGCTTAGTTCCGCAACTCGCGCCTCCAGAGCTTTGAGCGTGCCGGTGAGCGCATTCAGTTGGCGTTCCGTCTCCAGTCGCACTTCAGAAACTGCGCGTCTGAACCTGCGCTGCAAGCTGGCATAAGTCAGCACCCAACCCACTGCCAACACCACGGCAATCACTACCACTGCGTCATTCCATGCCACGCGCCGCTCCTTCGCTCTTGAGCTCTTGTGTCTCTTGCTATAGGGGAATCAATCCATGTTTCTTGGGAGGACGAAGCTCCCGTTTGGCGTGCAACGATTCCAGCGCCTGCGCCAGATACTTCCTGGTCTCCGCGGGCTCAATGATGTCATCCACCAGCCGCCGGCCAGCCGAGAAATAGGGAGTCGCGAACGTCTCGCGATATTCGTTGATCAGTTCCTTACGGCGGACGGCTTTATCCGGCGCCGCATCGATCTCATGCCGGAACACGATCTCAGCCGCGCCCTCCGCTCCCATGACCGCGATTTCCGCCGTGGGCCAAGCCACCACTCGGTCCGCGCCGAGGTCCTTGCCGCACATGGCGAGGTAGGCGCCGCCATACGCCTTGCGCAACACCAGCGTAATTTTCGGCACGGTAGAAGCCGAATAGGCAAAGAGCATCTTGGCGCCATGCCGAATGATGCCACCGTGCTCCTGCTCGACTCCGGGCAGGAAACCCGGCACATCCACGAAAGTGAGCAGCGGAATGTTGAAGGCGTTGCAGAACCGGATAAAGCGCGCGGCTTTATCGGAGGCATCGATGTCGAGCGCACCGGCAAGAACGTTGGGCTGGTTCGCCACAATACCCACTGGCCGGCCTTGCAGTCGCCCAAAACCGACGACAATGTTCGGAGCGAACCCAGGTTGGATCTCGAGAAAATCCTGATAGTCCACCACTCGGGTGACGACGCCACGCACGTCATAGGCAAGCTTGTTGTCGACCGGAACAATCCCGTTCATTTCCGCATCGGAATCGAGCGGCAGATTGTGCGGCATGCGCGGCGGATCTTCCAGGTTGTTGGAAGGCATGAAACTGAGCAATCGCCGGCAAAGCTGCAGCGCTTCGTCATCGTTCTGGGCGATGAGGTGAACCACTCCCGACTTATTCATCTGCGAATGAGGGCCACCAAGTTCCTCAGCCGTGACCACTTCTCCGGTGACCTGTTTGATCACCTGCGGCCCGGTGATGAACATCTGGGCCTGTAGGGTTTGAATTATGAAGTCGGTGAGCGCCGGGCTGTAGGCCGCGCCTCCCGCACACGGTCCACAGATCAGGGAAATCTGCGGAACGGTTCCGGAAAGTCTGACGTTGTTGTAAAAGACGCGGCCATATGCGCTCAGACTGTCGATGCCTTCCTGAACACGCGCCCCGCCGGAGTCATTGATAAGGACGAAAGGGCTGCCGGTTTTGAGCGAGAGACGCATCATGTCGGCAATCTTGTCGCTGTGAACCTGGCCGGCAGCTCCGCCCGCCACCGTAAAATCCTGGCTCGCCAGGTGCACCAGGCGGCCCTCGATAGTCGCGCATCCCGTCACCACTCCATCCGCAGGCATCTCCTTGCCGGCCATGCCAAAATGGGTCGCGCGGTGCCGCGCAAACAATCCCATCTCCTGGAAGCTGCCTCCGTCGACCAGCCTCGCCACGCGCTCCCGCGCAGTCAGTTTGCCCGCGGCATGCTGTTTCTCAATGCGCTCCTTGCCGCCACCGAGTTCGACCTGGGCGCGCTTGGCGCGCAGGTTAGCAACCTTGTCGGCCATGGTGCCGGTCATGATTGCGCCGGCCACGGTCTTTTGTTTCGTACCCGTTCCTTGCTTAGCCATCCTTGCTCCTGAATCAGTAAATATGAATATGAATTCGCGTTATTTTTCCGGTGCCACGGTTACCCGGTGCTCTTTGCCGTTCAGCGTGATGACATAATTCACCGTCGCCCCGAGCACCGATCCGCCGCTCGCTGCCGCTGCCGATGCTTTCGCCGCCGGCGCTGGCTTGGACGGATCCTTGCCCAGATTCTTGCGGCCCTCGGCCCGGCTCTTAAAAAATTTGGGCGCCACCTGCGGGAACATGGCATACGTCAACACGTCCTCATCGCTGCCGTTCGAGCCCTCTAAGGCATGCGCGGCCGCGCTCAGGTGTTCCCACTCCGGCTTAAGCAGGTCGGCGGGACGAACCGTAATCGGTGGCTTCTTCGCCTGTGCCTCAGCCAGCTTCAGCACCTCGGGGTTCTTTTCTCCGATCGTGCTCCCGTAGTAACCCAGCATCAGGTCGGCAAATTCCCCGGTCATCACCTTGTACTTTCCCATAAGGACGTTAAACACTGCCTGCGAGCCACAAATCTGGCTGGAAGGCGTGACCAGCGGTGGATAGCCGGCATCCTTGCGAACCCTCGGCACCTCCAGCAGAACTTCCTGCAGACGGTCGCTCGCTCCCTGCCCTTTGAGCTGGCTTTCCATGTTCGAGATCATTCCACCCGGAATCTGGCTCTTGAAGATTTCCGTATCCACGCCGCTGAACTCGCTGAAGAACTCCCGGTAGCGCGGGCGGATGGAAGCGAAGTGCTGCGACACACGCAGAACACGTTCCTTGTCGATGCGGGTCGCGTACCCAGTCCCTTCCAGCATTTCAACCAGGCTTTCCGTCGGGTTCTGTCCCGGCCCTAACGACAAGGAACTGATTGCCGTATCCACCAGGTCACACCCGGCCTCGATTGCCTTCATCAGAGAAACCAGCGTAACGCCGGTGGTGGAGTGCGTGTGGACACTGACCAGCATGTCCTGGCCGCACTTCTGCTTGATGCCTTTCACCAGGTCATACGCAGGCTGCGGCTTCAACAGGCCGGCCATATCCTTGATGCAAATCGAATCGCATCCCATCTCCTGGAGCCGTTGCGCCATCTCGACAAACGCCGCCACCGTATGCAATGGACTGGTGGTGTAACAAATGGCGCCCTGAGCATGCTTGCCATTCTTTTTTACCGCAGCAATACTGGTCTTGATATTCCGCAGATCGTTGAGAGCGTCGAAAATGCGGAACACGTCCATCCCGTTCGCGGCCGACCTCTCCACAAAGCGCTCTACGACTCCGTCTTCATAATGACGGTACCCCAGCAAATTCTGGCCACGAAGCAACATCTGCAGCCGGCTCTTCGGCATCAACTTGCGGAACGTACGCAGCCGTTCCCAGGGGTCCTCATTCAGAAAGCGGATACAGGCATCGAAGGTTGCGCCTCCCCAGCATTCCACCGACCAGTACCCGGCATTGTCGATGTCTTCGCAGGCCGGGATCATGTCATCCATCGACATCCGAGTGGCAAGCAGACTCTGGGAAGCATCTCTGAGCGCGAGTTCGGTAATCTCAATCACGCGGGACATTTGCGACTCCTTATTTTTAATCATAATCCTGTTGCAGAGCAGTTCACGACCTGAGGTGTGGAAATCTCAAGTTACCTAAGGCTCGGTGTAGCGATTTGTGGATTCTTTGCCAGCCCACCTGCAAGCTCAGCGGAGCAACTGGAGCAAGTCGCCGCGCTTCAGCAACGGTATTCGACCTTTCAATCGCCAATCGCAGGGCTTGCGATGGATGGGAGCGCACCGTTCCTACGCCGGCGCCTCCGCTAACGGGAGCCATATTTGAAAGCGCGTGTCGCCAGGCTGTGAGGTGACCTGAATATTGCCCCGGTGTTTCTTCACAATACGCTGAACCGTGTCCAAACCCAGGCCCGTTCCCTCCCCTACTCCCTTGGTCGTAAAGAACGGCTCAAAGATGTGCGGCTGAATCTCGGACGAAATCCCTGGGCCGTTGTCGCCGATCTCAACCACAACGCAACCGTCGTCGCGATAGGTTCGCACTCGAAGCTCGCCTTTTCCCTCCATCGCGTCGATGGCATTATCAATGAGGTTAGTCCAGACCTGATTGAGCTCGCTGCCGAATGAATTCACGAGGAGCGGAATGCGCTGGTAGTCGCGCTGCACCAAGACTCCGCGCTTGAGCTTGTGGTTCAGGATGGTGAGCGTGGTTTCCAGGCTTTTCACGATATCGACATTTTGCACCGGCGCCTGGTCCATGTACGTATATTCCTTGATCGCACCGACCAGGTCAGAAATTCGCGATGTGCTGCTTTCGATTTCGTTCAGCAGGTTCGCTATCTCGACCGAGGCGGCAATCCGCACCAGAGCGGCTCGGGCAGTGCCGGCATCGAGGGCCGCGAACAACGATTCAAGCGCTTCCGGCTTGATGTTCTTCCTTGCCAGATCGGCTGCCAGTTGCCACAAGTCGTTCTGCCCGTGACTGCGCAACAAGGAATCAACCTGCTCTTCCAGATCGCTGACCGCCAGCGCATCGGGTGGAGGTCCGTCGCGCTGAATGAACGACGTTTCCAGCTTTTCTATTTCCGCTTTCTGCGCGGAAGTGAGATCGCGCCTTCCCAGCTCGAGACTCGCGTCCTTGATTTTCTTCAAGATGTCACGCAGTTGGCTGGTGGCACGTTTGGCGGCCGAGGCAGGATTATTGAGTTCGTGAGCCAAGCCCGCGGAAAGCTTGCCTAAAGCGGCCAATCGGTCTCGTTGTTGCTCGATCCGGGTGGTTTCGCGGATCCGGTCGGCCATCAGGCCCACCAGTCGCTTTGCCAACTCCGGCATCTTCTGCACGAGATCGGGAAATAGTGCCGCCTGAAATCTTAAGACGCGGCTGTCGCTGACGGCGCGCCCATTCACCATAAACTGCTTCATCCTTGAAAACGGAAGGGTTCCGGTAACGTCGCCCGCCTCCATGGAAAATGTAACGGCTTCGCCGCCCATCTCCCCGTGGAGCTCAAGTTGCCCCTCAAGAATCACAAACATCGCATCGGCGGGGGTGCCTTGGCGCACGTAGGTATCGCCTGCCTTGTAGTGGAGTTCTTGCGCCTGGCTGATGAACCAGGCGATCTGATCGTCCGGCAAATCCGCGAAAGCCGGGACGAGAAGGAGCTCTGAATTTTCGACCATTTATACCTTGCTCAAATACTGATGGATGAACTGCACCGCCACCGATCCTTCGCCGACACCCGAAGCGACCCGCTTCACCGAACCATGCCGCACATCGCCCACCGCGAAGATGCCGGGAATATTGGTTTCGAGCAGGAATGGATCGCGCTCGAGGGTCCACCCCCTGGGGCGTTGTCCGTCGCGGATCAGATCGGGGCCGGTCAAGAGGAATCCCCGTTCATCCCGCTCCACCAGATCTCCCAGCCAGTCCGTTCGGGGCAGCGCGCCAATGAAGATGAACATCGAGTTTGCCGGCACCCGCTCCACCTTGTTGGTATCAGAACATAGCACCGAAATCTCTTCCAGACGCGTTTCGCCATGCGCTTCGACCACGCCGGCGTGAGCCCACACTTGAATGTTGGGCGTCTCTTTAATTTGATCGATCAGATACTGTGACATGGTACTGGCCAAAGAATCCCCGCGCACCAGCATGACCACGCGTTCCGCGTATCTGGCAAAGTTCATTGCTGCCTGGCCCGCCGAATTTGCGCCGCCCACCACGTAGATGATTTCTCCTTTGCAAGACAGGGCCTCGGTGGCGCCGCCGCCGTAGTAGACACCGGCACCCTGCAGCTTATTGATTCCGGGAGCTTCTAGTCGCCGCCACTGCACTCCGCTCGCGATCATCAGTGCGTGACAGGATATTTCGCTGCCGTCAACCAGCTTGATGATCCGATAAGATCCTTCGGTGCGCACACCGACCGCTTCCTGCGGAGCCAGAATTTCCACTCCAAAACGCTGCGCCTGCACCACCGCGCGCCGCGCTAAATCATTGCCGCTGAGTCCCGATGGAAATCCGAGATAGTTCTCGATTCGCGAACTCATGCCCGCCTGTCCGCCCGGCGCTTCGCGCTCAATCATCACTGTATGCAAACCCTCCGACGCGCCGTAAACGGCTGCTGCCAAGCCGGCCGGTCCGCCGCCAACAATCGCCAAATCGTAGAAGTCGGTTTGCGCCCGCGTCCGCAAGCCGACTTTTTGCGCTACATCTGCGGGCAGGCTCTCCAGAAGCTTGGTTCCGTCGGGGAAGAGCACGACCGGCAGGCTGGCGGCCTCCGGGCCCAGAGCCTCCAAAAGACGCTTGGTTTCGGGGTCGTTGGCGGAAGCTTCCACGTCGATCCACTGATAGGGAACACGATTGCGCGCCAGGAAGTCCCGCAACTCATACGATCTCGGCGACCACCTGGTGCCGAGAACCCGGATCCCCTGGAAGGCCGGCCGGTAGGAAGCTTGCCAATCATCGAGCAGATCATTCAGCTGCGGATACAGATGCTCTGCCGGAGGATCCCATGGCTTCAGGAAGAAGTAGTTGATGCTGGCTTGATTGATGGCACTGATCGCAGCGCCCGTGTCGGCATATGCGGTGAGCAACGCACGCTTGGCATCCGGATAGATGTGCATTGCTTCCTGCAGAAATGTGACCCCGTCCATGCGAGGCATGCGCTGGTCTGCGAGCAGCAAGGCCACGCTGTCATTGCGCACCTTCAGCTGTTTCAGCAGGTCCAATGCCCCGTCGGGAGAATCGCTCCCTATGACGCGATACTCGGCACCGTACTGCGAGCGCAAGTCGCGTTCAATCGCCCGCAAAACATCGGAGTCGTCATCGATACTCAGTAAGATCGGTTTCGGCATGTTTCGGTCTCAGCCCCGACGTAGAATCTGAATCCTACGCGCGTGTTCAAGCTGCAAGATCGCCCGCCTCGATCTCGTCCACATAGCACCAGATCCAGCTTTCTCCCGGTTCGATCGAGCGCATAAGCGGATGTTTGGTGTGGTGAAAGTGCTTGGTAGCATGCTTGTTCTTGGACGAGTCGCAACAGGCCGCATGTCCGCAGATCAGGCACATACGCAGGTGAACCCACGTATCGCCAGTCTTAACGCAGTCTTCACACACATGCTTGTTGGTTTGTCTTATTTTCATCTGGTCAAGGTGAGTGCATTTTTCGGGCATCGATTGCTCCTTACTGTTTACGAGCGACAGAAATACAAACTCATTCTGCGATGAGCAGGTTCTCGGCAAAAGGCCACTCTTCGTCAATCCACTGTGCCTGACAGACGAAGCCGGACTCGCGCGCCATTTGCAAGACCTCTTCTGCCGAGTACTTGTGGCTGCTCTCGGTCCAGATGGTCTCACCCTCGAAAAACTCGAGGCGCAGATCCGCCGCCGAAATGCGCACCATCTGCCTCCGCTTGGATTGCAGATGCATTTCAACGCTCCGAGCCTCGTAGTTGATCCTCGCGACGTGGGCGAATTGGCCCAAGTCAAAATCGGCATCGAGCTCACGATTGATCCGGGCCAATAGGTTGAGATCAAAAGCCGCGGTCACTCCGATGTCATCGTTGTAGGCCTTGAGCAATTGCGCAGCGGGCTTCTCCAGGTCTGTGCCCAGCAGAAGTGAATCTCCGGGTTCGAGAATACGCCGAACCCCCGCCAGGAATTCAACTCCGGCGAGACGATCGAAATTCCCAATGGTGCTTCCCAGAAACAGCACGAAAAGGTGCTGCCCGCGCTGCCGGTGTGCGGCCACCTCCAGCAATCCATCGAGATATTCGCGCTCAAAACCCACGATGCTGATCGAATCAATGTCACTGAGCTCGCGCTCGCACCTGGCCAAAGCTGAGCGGGATATTTCGACCGGATAATAAAATGTGCGCTCCCGGCGGCTGAGCGCCTCCAGTATCCAGCGAGTCTTCTTGCCACTGCCACTGCCTAGTTCCGCCACTGCGACTGGAGAGTGCAGGTGGTCGACGATCTCGCACGCATGTCGTCGCAGCAAACGCTCATCGGCTCGCGTGAGTCCGTACTCGGGTAGATGACTGATCACTTCAAAGAGCGCCGAGCCCACGTCGTCGTACAGGTATTTCGAGGGGAGTTCTTTCTGTCCCGGCCGCGTGAGTCCCGTGCGCACGTCGGCCGCGAACTCGTAAGCTGCATTGGTCGTAATCGCATGAACCAGCATTCCTGAATCCCCTTCGATCGTCATTCGACGATCAGCATTCGATAATCAGCGGCGTACGCAGCGGAAACCCGCGTACACGTATTGGTAATGGGCCTGGAACCAGTTTCGGAACGTGGCCCGCAGCATGCACGCGGCCGTACGCGCCGAACCACCCTTCATGACGAAATGCTTGCCATCAAAGAAATCAGCCGAGTACCCGCGGTAGAACGGAAATGGCTCGAAGCCGGGAAACGGACGGAAAACGGTGGAAGTCCATTCCCAGCCGTTGCCCAACATATCGTGAATGCCGAAAGCGCTCTGGCCTTCTGGAAACGAATTCACCGGCACGGGATCCCAACGATGAAAATCAAAGTTTCCGAGTTTGGACTTGGGCGCCTCATTGCCCCACGGGTAAGCTCTTGTCTGTCCGTCGAGGGTGCCGTAGGCGGCACGCTGCCACTCCGCTTCCGTGGGGAGCGACTTCCCTGCCCAGCGCGAGTAGGCCATTGCCTCCGCGTGACTCACATACACAGGCCAGTCCAGCGGCAGCGGCACTTCGTTGAACATGGTGCGGTAAAACCAGCGATTGCCTTGTCGCTTCCAGAACAACGGATGAGAAATTTCATGACCAGTCTTCCAGTCCCAGTCATCGTCGTCCCAGAAAGCCCGCGTCCCGTAACCGCCGGCCAACACGAACTCAAGATACTGCCGATTTGTCACCTTGTATTGGTCGATCTCAAATGCAGGAACTTCAACCTCGTGAGCTTCAAATTCATTGTCCCAGCCAAAGCTTTCGCCGCCCCGCGGGAGACCCAATGTCACAACACCAGCAGGAACGGAAACCACACAGTGGGCGACTGGCGGACCAGCGAGATTCGGCGATTCATGTTCCCGCACCTTCATATCGAGCGGCAACGGATGCAGCATGTAGGCCAGCGTTTCCGTGTGCATCAGCCGATGCTCAACCGCCACGTTAAGCAAAGCGGACAGTGGAAAACCGTTGCCGGTCGCGGAGCGGGGCTCGAGAACTGCCTTCTCAAGACGCAGGTCGAGCGCGCGGCGGATATTGCCCACATAATCGCGGACGGCGTCCACGGAGGGCCAGTCAGACGGCAAATCGGTTGGGAGTCCGCCGCCAACTGGATCGATGCCGAAGGCAAACAGCCGATCATATTCAGGATGGACGCTCTTCAGTCCGAGGGCGCGTTCGTTCAGTAAATTCCAATCAAATGCTTCGAGGTGTCCCAGATAGAAAATGATGCGGTGACGCTCCGGAATCGGCCGCTCATAAAGGGAGCCGGCGCGGACCAAGCCGAAAAGTGCGTCGCTCCGACGGCGAGCATCGGACATCCGCTTCATGAGTTCATGCGGAACCATGACGCTCTCTTCGGCAGCAAGCATTCGGCGCTCCCGGTCTGATAGCGATGATCGAACGAATGGTGCGTTTGAAGGCAAGCCGACCCCGACTGTACCCTCTGAGGGTTGGTTAGATGACAAGTGGTTTCGAGCGGTCGCAGGAGAATTTATTTTTATTTCGTACCTTATTTGAGTGCCCGGCAAAGCTTCGCGCGCGACCTCCGGCCGGGCCCCGAGGACGTCGGTTCCGGAGTTCTGCTTCCGTGTTTGCGAGCTGCGACGCGATTTCCAGAAAAAACCGCCATGTTCCAGTGCCCTTATGTGCTCTTTATGAACTTTTTACGCGACCCTTACGGCTTTTCGGATGTGATATCGAGTTGACCACGACAAAAGCGTTTGTAAAATCAGTCAGGGCGGACGACCGCCATTCCGTTAAAGCAAAGGGACTCGAACCGGAAAGGATGCGATCTTGAAAATCACAAGAACTCTAGTGTGTAGAGCCGTAGCGGTTTCAACTTTTCCTTCGATGCTTATTTTGAGTCTCGCGCTCGGTCCGACTTCGCGGTGCTACGCGCAGACTCCGGCGCAACCGGATGCTCCGGCGAAAGTCGCAGTCCTGCACGAACCCTCGGCCACGCCAGATGTATCGCCCGTCCGTCCCGCGGCAGCACCAGATCCGCTAACCTCGGCCGATATCGCAAAAGAACTGGCCGCCATGAAGGCGCGCATCGAACTGCTCGAAGCGGAATTGAAGAGCCGCATGGCGGCGCCTGAGACGTCTCTTTTGACAGTAAATCCCGCAAGACCAGCCGAGGCCTCGCCAGCGGCCGCACCAGCTCAGGCAATGGTGGCGCAACCGTCGACCGATTCCTCGGCCGCCACGCCCGCAAAACCGGAAAAGATCGCACCGTTCTCGGATTGGGACTGGACCTGGCTGAACGGCAATCCCCGCAACAAAGACACGGCCTTCGATTCAAAATTCTTCACCCCGGAAATCCGGGCCGATATTACCTACAACTACGACTTCAACAAACCGATTGACAACTCCATAGGCGGGTCGAGCGAAATATTTCGCGCCAACGAGATGCAGTTGGAGCAGCTCGGCATCGGCGGCGACTTCCACTACGACAACGTCCGCGCCCGGTTCATGACCCAATTTGGCATGTATTCCACGGCAACGGTGCGCAACGACCCCAGCTACGCCAAGGGGCAATGGACTGTCAACGATGCGGACCGTTACCTGTCGGAAGCATACGGCGGATATCACATCAACGCGTTGAACGGGATCAACATTGACGCGGGCATCTTCATGTCGTACATCGGTTTGTTCAGCTATTACAACTTCGATAACTGGGCCTACCAACCTTCGTATGTTTCTTCCAACACGCCATGGTTTTTCCAGGGCTTGCGAATCCAAATCTTCCCCAATCCGCACCTGAAGATCGAGCCGTGGTTCATCAATGGATGGCAATCGTACTCCTCTGCCAATTCGCGGAAGGGTCTGGGTGGACAGATCAAGTGGACTCCGAGACCATGGGTGAACGTCATCTCCAACAATTACGGCCTGGGCCACGACGACCTCTACATACCGAACCGCGGCCGCATCCACACTGACGACAGTATTGAGATCAAGTATTACGACAAACCGGGACAGACCCTCGACAAAATGGCCTTCTCGTTCACCGGCGATATGGGTTGCGAATTCGGCCCCAGCACGACCACCTCGACAGGTGTATATCTGCAAGGCGTGGGCTGCCATGGTAACACCAGGGACCGGAACTCGATCGGGGGCGACAATTTTAGGCCGGGAATCAATCCTAAGCAGAGTTTTGTCGGCTGGATGCTTTACGACCGCACCTGGTTCAAGAAGGATACGTTCGGATTAACCATCGGCGGCGGCATGATCAACAATCCCGGACGGTATCTGGTCCTGCTTCCGCCCATCAACGGTGAAACCGCCCCCTCCGCAGCCATCAACGCACCCTACTTCACCGGGAATCCCTCGGACCCGTTCAAGGCCTGGGATAGTTCGCTCACGTTCGATTACATGCCGAGGCAGTGGCTTACTTTCCGCTGGGAGTATGACTATCGCCACGCCAGCGTGCCTTATTGGACTGGTCACGGCGGAGTTACGCCGCCTGGATCGGGCGGAGTGCCCTACACCAACAACGGATATCCTCAATTCTTCGCTTGCAACAACGGAAATACGTCGGGGCAATTGACCCTCAGCGGCGCGGAAAATGCTTCCATTGCCGGCAGTTGCGCAAACCAGGGCAGCACCGTATGGTTCCCCGATCTGCGCAAGGATGAAAGTCTGATCGACATCGACATCATGGTCAAGTTCTAGGGTTGAACACGGGATGGAGCCAACTGCGCCTCACCGTGGCAAGCTGATGCGAGGGCGGAGGAGGAAGTATGTTTAGGCCCTACCCGTTCACCATCATGGCTGCGGTGTTCTTAGCTGGAGCTATGTTGGTGAATGCCGCAGAAAGCCTATTGAAAGCTGATGGATTTGGATGCTCCCGCAGCCCCAAACTCGTCTACAGTCAATTTTTTTCATTTCATTTGCCTGAGAAGGCAATTAAGGAACCGGGAGAGATGTTTACTAGTGGCCTGTCGCAGAGTAACCATTACTAGGCCGTTAGCATCAAAGCTGTCATGGCCAGTGGCAGCGAAATCTTACTCACCCAGCAACAGCATTCCGATCTAAGCAGCATCGCCCAGTCCCG